>OLQV01001259.1_pt1 | contig 19570 bp, 20 predicted proteins | sample 1672371 | NCBI WGS metagenome assembly OLQV01 (sample SAMEA3136676, study PRJEB25190) | human gut metagenome
ACATAACCGTCTACACTTGTCGCATGCTTTCTTGCATAGATGCCAACCGATACCATAATTGCAAAAAATATCACCAGCATCAATAATTTCATCGCCATAACCTTTCTCCTCTACTTCCTCATTTCTTTTTTACTTGTTGCTTTGCTAATTTGCTTTAAAGCGTTGCGCTTTAAAGTGTTAAAGTTTGTAGTGTTAGAATAGCACAGATGATACCGTATGTCAATCTTATTTTGCAGAAATATAAAAAAAGCCAAAAAACAGCTGCGATTCCTTTTTTTACGGAATGCGCAGCTGCTCTTTAGCTTCTATTTCATCTTCTCCACTCTGTCCTGAATGGTCTTGTTAAAGTTCTCTACCTTTCTTTCATATGTAGAATTCATAAATTCAGACTTCAGCATAAAATCTGCTGTTGCAAGATTGTTAGCTGTAGGAATATCGTAAAGAACGGCAATACGGGACAATGCTCTTACATCCGGATCGTGCGGCTGTGCCTCTAACGGATCCCACAGGAAGATCATAAAGTCGATCTGTCCTTCTACGATCTTCGCTCCGACCTGCTGATCTCCTCCAAGCGGGCCGCTGTTATATCCCTTTACCGGAAGCCCGGTCTTCTCTGCGATCAGACGTGCGGTTGTACCTGTACCGCATAAGAAATGACCTTTTAAGATTTCCTTATTCTTGTCGCACCATTCGATCAGTTCTTTTTTCTTACCATCATGGGCAACGAGTGCGATATGCTTTGCTTTTCCAATTTCAAATGTTACAAAATTATCGTTTAACATCTGTTGAATTCTCCTTCCGTTTTAACTCTCTTCGTTATCTTTATATATCAAACTTATATTTATAATAAAATGTATTTTATTATCTGTCAACTTTAAACTGAAAATTAAATTGTATTTTAGTTACAACAATTTGCCCATCACTTTCAGAACGTCTCAACAATTTCCTGCATCTGATCAAACTGTTCTTCCATCTCTTTTACAAGCCTGAACTGTGTTCTTGCCCGAACAAGATTGTGTTCCGGATAAGTTGTTTTGAAATATACATCGCCCTGGAGGAAGTCAGCAAGAAAACGCATGCCGCATTCCAGTGTCATAAGTCTCGCTCCCCACGGAAGACTGGCGTTCTCCGCCGGTGTCAGTACATCCTTCGCCATCTCCAGATACCCTTTCACGTAGATGCGGTAAAGCTCTATATCAAAGTGCACCTTGTTCAGATCCTTCTCATCTTCTTCCGCTGTCGATGCCCCGAACCGGATGGAATCACCAAAGTCATTTGCCGCAAGTCCCGGCATGATCGTGTCCAAATCAATGATGCACAGTCCCTCTCCTGTATTCTTATCAAACAAAATGTTATTAAGCTTGGTATCGTTGTGCGTCACACGGAGCGGAAGTATTCCCTCCTCAAGCTGCTTCATAAGGACGCCGCAGTCATCCTCGCGTGCCAGTACAAACTCTATTTCTTCACGGCAAAGTCTTGCCCTGTTCTTCACATCTTTCCGCAGTGCGTCTTTGAAATCATGGAAACGCTTCACCGTATCGTGGAACTTCGGAATCGTCTCATAGAGACTCTCGGCCGGATAATCCCCCAGCTGCTTCAGAAAATGGCCAAAGCTGAGTGCCGACTGATAGAACTGTTCCGGTCTCTCCACCATCTGATAGCACACAGAATCCGGTACATAATGCAGGCAGCGCCATGGCTGTCCGTCCGCATCTTCAAAATAGCTCTCTCCTGATTTTGTCTTAATATAAGACAATGCCTCTCTGTCCAGATCTCCGCCTTCCTCACGGATCATACTGCGCAGATACTCCGTAACGCCGAATATATTCGCCATTACCTGATCCGGGTTCTTGAATACATTAATATTGATGCGCTGCAAAACATAGAGCGGCGTATCCTTTCCATCTGCGCCCGGCATATAGACTGCATAAGTCTCATTGATGTGGCCTTCTCCGAACGGCTTCACATAACTGCACTGCTGCCCGAAACCAAATGCGTACACGGCATCTTCCAGGCTCCGGCTGTCCACGCCCTCGATCTTCCTTCTGGTTGAGAAGATCACTTCTCCTGCCTCCACTTTGCGTCCGCTCTCGATCGTACAGTCTGACTTTACAACACTTCCCAGTCCGACATGCGCTCCGGCACATACCACCGAATTGTGATCTACGATCGCCCCGCTGTTCACCAGCACCGCACGTCCGATCCGGGTATTGGTATTTACCACCGCTCTCTGCATCACAAAGCAGCCCGGCTCCAGCACCGCACTCGGACTTACAACTGCAGACGGATGCACGATTGCCGGTACCTCATACCCCTCTTCCAGCAATTTGTCCGTCCAGTACAGACGCATCTTGTTATTTCCAAATGCTGCTACTGCCACCGGATACTCCTTATGCCTGATCTCATAATCACAGCACATTCCGATGACCGCTTCATCCTTCACCGCATCATCCAAAAATACAACCTTTTCATACCCCAGTGCCTGCGCAGTCTCCGCTACCATCCGGCCGAATCCGCCTGCACCGAGAATCAGCAAACTTTTCATTACGTATTTCCCCCAATTGTTTTTTTATTGATCAGTTATACTATATCATATCATAGAAGTGGACCCGGAGATAGTTATTTTCACAAAAAGCTTCGGAGAATCACAGGTAGCAGGATTCTCCGAAGCTTCTTTGTATTTATATTTATATTGGAAAGGGGTTCCCTTTTAGGGACATATTTTAAAGATAGTTCAATCTTTCAAGGGTATTCAATACCATATGGCGTCCGGCATCCGTTCCGTCAATGATACGTCTCGCACGTACAGAATCACCAATGTTGAGGACTTCCACATCTTCACCTGTAAAAGCTTCCTGAATGTCATTCCAAATCGGGGCATTCGCTCTCATTCCGAGACATACGAAACCATAGTCAAACGGAAGTTCTTCTTCTTTTCCATCGTATTTTACGAGGAAGGAATGTGCATTTACTTTCTGCAGGGCTGTATTCGTCATCTGTCTTACATGATGTTTTTCCATGCATTCTTTCATACTTGATGTAGAAGATGCATCCAGTCCGTTTCCGATAACCGGCATCATTTCGATGATGGTTGTCTCTGCACCGCGTGGGGCAAAGAATTCAACAACATCAAGTCCTACCGCACCACCTCCGACAACAACAACCTTCTTGCCTGTCATATCTTCCGGATAGTTCTTAACATCTGCAATCATATCTTTGATAGAATACACGCTGGCATCTTTCTTTCCAAGATTGTCATGCAGTCCTTCGATCGGTGGAAGGAGCGGTACCGAACCAGTCGCATTTACAACAAGATCCGGGTTGTATTTTTTAATCTCAGCGACCGTTGCATCTACTCCTGTTTTGATTGTCAGATTCGGAAGTTTTGATGCACGGTATTTCAGATAAGTCGGGAAATCCGCAAGTCTCTTCTTCGCAGGAATCTTAGAGATCTCTACCGACAGACCGCCTGCTTCTTTCTCTTTCTCCAGTAACGTAACTTTACATCCAACTTCGGCAGCTGTACATGCAGCTTCCAGTCCGGCAGTTCCGGCACCTACAACTACGACATTACATGGTTTATTTACTTTCTGTTTTTTATAATCTTCTCCGTTGATCAGATCCGGGTTGACCGTACAGCGAAGCGGTTTGTTACCGCCGATACGGTTGCCGACACATCCGACGTTACAAGAGATACATTTACGGATATCACATACATCCCCGTACTGTGCTTTATTACACCAGTCAGGATCGGCGATCAGTCCACGTCCCATACCGATCAGATCAGCATCACCTCTGGCAAGAATGTCATCGGCGATCTTAGGATCACGGATATTTCCGATCGCAATCGTCGGCTTTCCGAATCTATCACGAACCGCCTTCGCCATGTATGAACGCCATCCATCTTCCAGATAGTTCGCATCGATCTGATACTGGATAGAAGCATTTAATCCGGCTGAAGTATCGAAGATATCTACTTCATCGTTCAGGTATTCCAGATATTCCAGGCAATCTTCTACCGTATTACCACCTTCGACAAGCTCGTCTACACTAAGACGCAGAGAGATCGGAACTCTAGGTCCGACAGCCTTACGGACTTCATCAATGACCATACGGCAGAAACGGGCACGGTTCTCGGCAGATCCGCCAAATTCATCTGTACGGTCATTTGTAGTAGGCGATAAGAACTGGCTGATCAGATAAGAGTGTCCGGCATGGATCTCTACAACATCAAATCCGGCATTGACCGCTCTCTTTGCAGCGGTTCCATAATCTTTTGCAATGCTTGTGATCTCCTCTTTCGAAAGTCCGCGCGGAATCTCTCCACCGGCTTTTGACGGAAAACGTGACGCAGATACCGGCTGCATACCGATTCTGGAACTCATCGCAGACGCACCTGCATGATTGATCTGAATCCCCATCAGTGCCCCCTGTCTGTGGCAGGCTTCCGTTAATGTAAAAAGGCGTGGAATGTAACAGTCTTTGTCAAGACGCAGCTGTGTCGTTCCGTTTGATCCTTCCGGATATTTTACACAGACATTTTCAACCATGATAAGCCCTGTGCCGCCACGTGCACGCAGCTCATAATATTTGATATGTTCGTCGCTCAGTTCCCCATCATGTCCGGCGAAATCACTTCCCATAGGCATCATTACAACACGGTTTTTGAGTGTCATACCTCTGATCGTAAGAGGGCTGAATACGTGTGGAAAATTGTTTTTCATAGTTTACTAACCTCCATAAAAATATGATTGTATTTGTTTGCATTTCTTTATAATTTGATTATATGATTTTGTTAAATAAAAGACAAATTAGTATTTTTATGAAAGTTGATAGATTTTGTCTATGGATTTTAATCATAAAAAATGGCCGCTGCGCCAGCAGATTATTCACTACCGGTACAGCGGCCATTTTTCTTAACTTTTTTATTTTTTCTGATTTTTTTCAGGTATTAATTTCCCGGCGATCAGACACAGGATGATCGTAATCACCATATCCGGCAATGTATTTCCTACCGGCATATCTACATTCATAAGAATTCTGTACACAACGAATCCAATCACCCAGATGATCATGTTCGGCATATGCACTGCCTGGCTGCTTTTATCTTGTTTTAACAAGAAAAAGTCAGCAATCTGAATAGCGATCATCGGTGCAAATACAGAACCGATCAGATACAGGAAATCTGTTATATTATCCATCGGATATACAATTGCTGCGGCCGTTCCAATCACTGTCACAACGATAGCAACATGCTTTCCGTTCCATCTGCTTACAACCGTCTCACTGGAGATTCCAGCAGAGTATGCATCCAGGAAAGTGGTTGTAACTGTTGAAAATACAATGATCAGAAGTCCCAGGATGCCAAGACCTGCCTTTAACATGATCTGTGCAATGTCATACTCTCCGGTAATGATAGCAGCTCCCATTCCAATCACATACATCCAGCAGCTTACGATTCCATATGTAACCGCACTGACTGCAGTTGCTTTCACCGGCTCCTTCGCCTCTCTTGTGTAATCACTGATCAGTGGCAGCCACGATAATGGCATCGCAACCGCAAGCTCTACTGCTGCTCCAAATGTCATACTGTCGTCAGACGGTGTTCCCGCCCCGCTTCCTGTAAATATCACCTTACACAGAATCAGTGTCAGGATAAATAATGCTGCCATCGCAACGGTATTGATCTTGCCCAGATTCGTAATTCCGATCACAATCCACAGAATGATCAGTGCTCCGATCACCAGACACCAGATCCATCTGCCGGTATGCATCACACCGTCTGCTGCCAGTGCCCCGTCATAGATCATGATCGCAGTCCAGCCGACAAGCTGCAACACATTCAGGACCGCAAAAAGGATACTTCCCTTCTGTCCAAAGCTCATCTTTACAGTCTCCATTGCACTCTTTCTGACTTTACCGCCGATCACTCCTGCCAGGAACAGCATCAGACAACCAATGATGTGTCCTACTATGATTGCCGCCAGTCCTTTTCCCATGCCAAGCGGGGCCAGATATGTTCCGGTCAGGATCTCTGCGATCGAAACCCCTGCGCCGAACCAGATCAGACCGTTTTCAAATAAGCCGGTACGCTTCTCTTCCATAATGTTTATTCCTCCTCGTCTTCCTTTGTAGTCTTATATAATAGTCTTTTTCAAAGCCTGTTCCAGCAGCTGCATCTCATCATCGCTTAATTTCCACTCAAATACCTTGCAGTTCTCTTCAATTTTATCGCGGCTCTGCGCTCCTATAATACAAGAAGAAATAAAAGGTCTCTGCAAGGTCCAGTTCAATGCAATCTGCGACAATGGAACATTTCGTTCCTCACTAATCTGATCCATTGTTCTTAAAAGAAGCATTACTTTTGAAAACAACGGTTCTTTAAAATATGGGTAAAACCGGTTTCGGTTATCATCCACACCATATTCCTTGAGTTCTCTGTATTTTCCGGTTAAAATGCCTCCTCCGAGTGTTCCATAAGTCATAACTCCCATTTCCTGAGCACAGGCCCACCGGATCAGCTGCTCCCATTTCCGATCTACCATAGAATACTGTGGCTGATATGCTTCTATAGCACAATATTTTTCTGCTTCTTTCATCTGTTCTTTTGTAAAATTCGATACTCCGATATGCAGAATCTTTCCTTGCTTTTTCAGTGTATTAAGCGCATCCATTGTCTCTTCCATCGGAACATTCGGATCCGGCCAGTGGACCAGATATACATCGATATAATCTGTCTTCAGATTACGGAGTGATTCTTCGCATTCCCGCATGATCTTATCTACCGACCCGCAGCGTACATATTTTCCATTAATAAATTCATTTCCACACTTGGTAGCCAGGATCACTTCTTTCCTGACGCCAAGTTTGTGCACAACTTCTCCGATATACTGTTCTGCCCTGCCTCCGTTGTAGGCGGGTGCCGTATCAATAAAATTGATTCCACAATCTACTGCTGCCTTGATCGCATCCATCCGGCTTTCGTCGGAATAAGAATCCCATCCGGCACCTCCGATTCCCCATGTACCAAGACACATCCTGGATACACGAAGCTGTGTCTTTCCAAATTCTGTATATTCCATTTTCTTCATCTCCGTTTCACTTTTCGCTCATTTTGTCAATCTATCATTTTTATATTTAGAATAATGATATCAGAAAACTTTTTATGACTCAAGAGCTGAATGCTTTCTTCCAAGCTTGCCCGTTCCCGTCTCCAACGACTGTCAATACCGCAGCGGAATCTCCGACTTTTTCACACGCACTTCCAGATCTCTGCTTCCAAAATAATGCCGCAATCCCTTAACCGCCAGATCACTTGTATTCTTCGTCCCAACGCAAACAGATTTTAAACAACTTATATCTCCAAGCTTCATTCTTATAAACGGAATAAATACTTCATCTTTTATCCGATATTCCACCGGAATGCTATTTTCCGGCACTTGATGCTCTCTTTTATGTACACAGAGGAACACCATGCGATATTCCTGTTCCTGTGCAAAACATTCCTTTTTGAAGAACATATTATACAACAGGCAGATCACTGAGATATGATCTACAAATAATTTGACATCCTCTTCTTCTGCGCTATCCAGATCATCCCAGCCATGAATGGTTTTGTAATCTTCTCCATCTGATAACAGAAGCCGCTCTATGGTATCTTCCAGTAATTCTGTCTGTTCATCATGATCATATATCACTTTTCCGTCAAATAACATGCAGTCATTCCCGCAATGTTCCTGAAATGTTTCCTTCAATTTTCCATATTCGAATTCCATGCAATATCCCATGAAATCCGAATACTCCGACCACATCAGCAGGCTGTCACCACTTGTACAAAAGGAAATAACATAGCTGCCTTCTGCCGATCCGGATACAGTGTCTTCTTGCTCTTCTCTATAATATTTTCGCATTTGTTCCATCAACAGATCTTTCGCATACAAAAGTCTTCTTGGATTTCTCATATGCTTTTCCAGTATTTCCATGCAAATATCTGTTCCAATCGTAAATTCCGTGCTGTCATTCAAGAAATGACTCTCTGTTATCCAGAATTCACCATCGGTTATGCCTTTTACCCCTGCTGCCGAGGTGTAATGATATAACCGGTCATTGTTATTTAGTTGTGGGATTTTGATGAAATCGTCTATGTGTTTGTATTCTGACATGTTATGATCCTCGCTTTTGTGTTCTGCTGCTATACTATTATGGTATATTTTGTGCATTTAAAATACCACCCGAGACAGATAAAAAACCACTAGTTCCCGTCCCCAATGGTTTTAAAAATCCCTCCAAACAATGTATTTATTTTACATCAGTTTGGAGGGAATGCAAATATTACGTTTATTTAATAATTCGGTTGTGTAGCTATAATGCCTTTTGTTACTGCCTCAAATAACTCAAATGGAATTCCGACCGCCATGTCATTCTCACTCCATTTGCACAGCATTCTTGTACTTGGACATAATACACTGACATTCAGTTCACCGGTAAGATATGGAGATACCGTAACTTCCGAACACATTCCCTGCATTGCTCCCATATCAATTGCCGGTTTCTTTCCGGTATTGTATTCATAACCCTGTACATAACGCATTGCCTGATAAGCATTGCAAATACTTATAATAACATCCGGCGTCTGTACACACTGGCTTAACGGCACAATCGCAACACCATAATTATGTACCGGCATTCTATGCAGACTCTTTATAGAACTTCTAAGCCTTCTTGCTGTTGCAACCGATGAATATAATTTATATGAAAAATATTCCTGACCACTTTCAATTTTCTCGGTACTCGGTTCTAATGCAAGCGCTGTTGTCGCACCATCGCATTTATGATGTTCCAGTCTGCTCTTAATTCCTTTTCCCTGTAACGCAGCCTGTTTTACCATCACACAATAAGGCATTGCCGACTTAATCTCTTCTATCGGATACTCATCGTAATCCTCTTTTTTAAATAGAAAAGTGATTGCAACCGGTTCTTTTTCCAGACCAATTACCTTCTTCAACTCTTCCATGTACTGATCCACATTTTCTTTCGGATACTCCTCATGCGGTAAACCATATTCTATATTCTTGTGTTTGAATGGCATCTTTTTTCTCCTCTCTCCTGCCGTTTACTTAATCGAAGCAAAATTCAATTTAAATAAATCATATTTCACCAGAATCATAACAATGATTATATAAATTATAACTCCAATTACCAAAAACAGCCAGTCACTTTTTGTGACTTCTGTGGTCTTATAATATGTTCTTTTTTCAGTTCTTCCAAGTCCCCGGCTTTCCATTGCACAGGCAACTCTCTCTCCTCTTCTTGCTGCCACACATAATAACGGAAGCATCACTCTGAAAGGTGAGGTAAATCTGGAAATCAATCCCTTGTTCCATGGGATTCCTCTGATTTCCTGTGCTAAATGAATAGAATCCACCTGTGCCTGTAATTCTGGAAGAAACCGGTATGCCGCCATCGTCGCATAACCATGGATTACAGATACCCTGCATTGTAAAATCAGGCTTAAAACAAGATCTCTCGGTCTGGTCGTTAAGACAAATCCCATCGACATCGTAACCAGAGCCAGAATACGGAATCCCAGTGAAATAGAATGAACCAGATCACGTTGCGTCCATCGGAATATCCATAACCGACAAACAATCCCAGCTTCATCATTCAATCCACGTAAAACCAACATCGATACCATGAAAAGAACACTGACAACTATAAATACCAGGAGTCTTCTCAGCAAATTCTTCAATGGAATTTTTCCTGCAATCCACGTTGCAAGAAATGCCAGTAAGAAAGTTATAATTGGCAGCACAGGGAAATACGAAAGACATACGATAACTGTCATAACTACAATCAGTAATAACTTTATCATTGGATTTCTCCGATGCAAAAAGGAGTCCTGTTCAATATATGCGAACATTATGGTCTTCCTCCTTTCCAGACAGTCTCACTTACTACATGACCGTCTGCAATCTCTACCTCCCGGGTAGCATACTGCTTCACCAGAGACATATCATGTGTAATCATGATAATTGTCACACCTTCTCTTCGCAGCATTTCCATATCATCCATCAATTCCAGCCGGTTCTCATAATCCTGTCCATATGTTGGTTCATCCAGGAACAGTATCTGCTGATCCGTCAGTAACATACTTGCCACACTCAGTCTTCTCTTCTGCCCCTGGCTCAATACAAATGGACTCTTCTCTTTTTCCGTCTCAAGATGAAAACGTCTCAACATATTCTCAACCTTTTCTTCCTTCTCCTGTTGGCTTATCTTCACCTTCTTCAGACTAAACATCATCTCATCCCACACTGTATTCGTTACAAACTGCTCCTCGGGGTTCTGAAAAACAAGCCCGATTTTCCGATACAGTTCTTTCTTCCGATAAGAATCTACCGGCTTTCCGTACAAAAAAATCTCACCTTCGTTTTGTCTAAATATTTGAAATATCACCCGCATTAATGTCGTCTTTCCAACTCCATTTTTTCCTGTGATCGCAAGAAATTCCTGTTTGTATATTTGCAAATTCATATGTCTTAAAACATAGTCTTCTTCATTTATATATTTTTTGCGAATTCCCTGCCCCTGATATGAGAAAGAAATATCTTCCAACTGCAAAACACATTCCTGTGACGGCTCTAATCTTTCATATCCCCCAGATATCTTTTTTAACTGTTGTGATTCTATCCATTCTCTATACGAAATCTCTACCTGATCTCCTGATACATCAAAAAGTACTTTTCCCTGTAAATCAAACGTAATCAGATGATCCACATATTCAATGATCTCTTCAACATTATGCTCTACAAGAATTATCGTCATATGCTTTTCTTTCGATAATCTCAAAATCAATTCGAATATCTGCTGTCGGCTTATCGGATCCAGATTCGCTGTCGGCTCGTCCAAAAGCAGAATCTCAGGTTCCGTCACCAGAACCGATGCAATCGCAATCTTCTGTTTCTGTCCTCCCGAAAGATCATTGAGATCTCGTTTCTCATAGCCAGATAACCCGATATATTCCAGTACTTCCGTTATCCTTTTGCCCATAAGGTCCCTGGAAATTTCAAGATTCTCCATACCAAATGCCAGTTCCTCTTCCACTGTAAATGTACAAAACTGGCTCTCCGGATTCTGCATAACAAATCCAATCTTATCACAACGATTCCTTGGAAGTTCTTCGGTAATATCCTGCTCGTCCAATAACACTTTCCCTGTAAGCTTTCCTTCATACATATGAGGAATCAGCCCATCCAGGAGATAAAGAACTGAGCTTTTTCCACATCCACTGGGTCCGCAGATTGCATGAACTGCTCCTTTTAAAAAACAACAAGAGAGATGCTTCCATACCGGAAGCGTCTCTCCTTCATAACAATATGTAACATCCTGTAATTCAAGTCCCATCTTGTCATTCATTATTTTGCACATACGAATCCTTTCAGTACACCAGTTTTTACCAATGCTGCTGTAATCACTTTTACTAATGCAATTCCGATTACAACTGAACTCAACAGACGTACTATAACAACACCTGCTGCAATTCCAGTTCCGTAGCTCCAAGGTGTTCCCCAGAAAAATGCATCTCTACAGAATACAAATACTGCTCCAAGGATCTGTCCCAGAACCATGCATTTAAGACTTGCATCACGCTTGAAAATAGCATATGCTATCTCTACTCCAAGAGCCTCTAAAACGCCTGCCAGAACTAACTGCAGACCATATGGGCTTCCAAGAAGCAGATTCACGCCTGCCGTAACCAGTGCTCCGAAAATTGCGATTCCCGGTTTGCGTACTAAATACATCGGAAGTGCTCCTGACAGCATATAGATACCAAATGTAAGTTCCATAAAGACTGTTCCGAGAACTGCTGACATTGGCATGTATGCGTAGTCAAGCAATGTGTAGATAACTCCTACTACAGCTGCAACCATAGCTACAACTACAATTTCTTTTGTTGTGATTTTCTTGTTCATTCTCATTCTCCTTAGTGTTATTTTTTTATCAAACAAATCTTTATAATTATAAGAGATAACACGGAAAAAGTAAAGTCGATAATATCTATATTGGCGTTTGTTTATAGGCTATATCTATTGCTCTATTAATGACATTTTAATACCTTAACGAAATCTTCCAACTTTCTTGCACAATTGCAAGAAATCTATGAAATAAAAAAATATCACCCGGCCCCAATGGTTTTCATCTTTGTTTTCTTAACTTTTCTGCTTTTCTTTTGTATAAATATAATCTGACACCTATGTATTCATCTGCTATATTATTACCCTACAGCTGACTTTCAAGCTTATCAATTTTATCCTGTAAAAAGTCTGCCGTTAACCCCCCTTTATTTCCCCAACGGTCGAACTGTGAACATACACTATCACAAACACTTTTTCTCTTATTTCATCTTTTGGCATCTGATCAAATAATGTTCTCAATTGATTTGTATCTTCCGGCAAGCTAAGTTTTTCATATGTACTTCCCGGTGTCGTTAGGTGATACGGTGACGGAAGCAGATAAGCTGCTCTACCAGATCTTGCTGCGGCACGATTATATTTACTACTATCTGTATAAATTGAATTTTGCGAAGAGTTTTGATTTTGCAAATATTGCAAGGTATGAAGCTGAGTTGAAGCAGATACCGGATATTGCAGATTCGATTCAGATTGAAGATGAGAAGCGGAAGACCTTTCTGGGGCTTGAGGATGCCCGAAATCCTTATCATCTTGTTTTTGTGGACCGGAGGATGAGGTGTGGCAGTAATGGTCAAGCGCAGGCGGCATAACCGCACCCTCCACTCGGGTAGTGCTCTTTTCGGTCTCTCGACAGATAAAACTGCTCTAAAAGATTAAAAATTGCCCGTTGCTATACTGCTTAGGATCAACTATGCCGTATAACAGCGGGCAAAACTTAGCTCCTATTTGTTTTGCGATGTGCTTCCCGGATGTTTATGAAATTAGAATACCACCCGGGACATATAAAAAGCCACTAATCCCCGTCCCCACTGGCCCTTCTATATTTCTTTTTTTCCAGCAAAAGATTTTTACAATCTACTTTCATATATTTATCCTTGCAAATCTTCAACTTTCCATCTTTCCCCGTCCTGTCTTTTTCTAAAATTGCTTCATCTCCATCGGTCATAACTACTATATATGTATCATTGTCTATCCTAGTAGTCAAAAATAGTTCTTGTTTTTGTGCGTTCTGGATTCCTTGCCAGTTAACATATGCTCCATAGAACACAATCGCCACAATGATAAGCAGCCACCCTATCAACTGGTAATCTTTATTTTTCCATCTGTATTTGTGTTTCCTTGACAAATTCTTTTTTGGTTCTTTTCTTTTATTTCTTCTGTTTTTTTCGATTAAATCTTTTTGAAAAGAATACACCATGCAATATCCCACCGCAAAAACAATAATAGCATTACTAAAAATTATAAACAAAACTAAAATTATACATTTTCTCCGTTCTTCTTGTAATACAATTAAAGCATCCTCCCAATTACCTGTTGCTATACTCAATATAATAAAGCAAATTAGAACAGGTATTAAAAAATCCAATAAGATTCCCCAGAAAATTTTCTTTATTAACATTTCTCGTCGCAATATTATCCGAACATTATTCACTGCACACATACAGTACACAACTGAAATACTCCCCACTATAATCATATTGTAAATTGTAATATTATAATTTATAAGCAAATATTCATTTGGGATCTGGAAATAGCTCGAATACCCCATTTTGTAAATGTAAATATATAACTTTACTATAAAATTAACCATCGCTCCTGCTATAGGAATCATTGTCAATGCTGCAATCATATTTTGGGATATCCAACTTCTCTTTTTGTGATTTGATTTTCCATTTAATTCTTTTCCGTTTTTATCTACAATATAATTCATAATTTTCCCTTTATTGTTGTTTTTAATACAATCTCACAAATGATATTATTCAAACAATATATACTATCATACTCACAAAACATTCTGATGCCACCGGGGACACAAAAAAAGCCGCTATTCCCCGTCCCCACTGGCTACGCGAACATACTTCTTATATAACTCCACCCAGGTCTGAAATATGTTGTGCTAATTTTTTTGAATAAAAGTTCTGCTGAACGTTGCCTTCATCCAACTCTTTAATAATTAATCTTTTTTGATTTTTTACATCAATATTAATTTCTATTTTATGCCTAAATTGCTTTCTTAAATTTTTCGTTAAATAAAATTGTCCCCTATTCTTATAAATTGATAATTCCAATCTTTCGTTAAATATTTTTTCTAAAATAATTGTATCTTGTGTCCTATTCACATACTTTCCTCCCTACCTGTTTTATGTGAATTTTAACTATTATAGGACAAATTATCCATTCGCAAAATATCTGAATTTTCAAACTAATCTTTATTACTTTTATCAATAGAATAGGTCCTTGTAGATATCTTATATTTAAAGGTTAATGTTTTAATTCTTTCCTCTTGTCCAGTTTTCTCCTCTACATATTAATCATAAAATCTTTTATATACAGAGAACCTGCCACCGGCAGCTTCTCTTGCATACTTTAGTATAAAAATCTTCCCTGTCTCTATACGGTAATTCTTTTTATATAGATAATCATGATAAGTCTATTTTTTATAAAATGCCACCAGGGACACCAAAAAAGCCACAAATCCCCGTCCCCAATGGTCCCGGGGATTCCGAAATCTTTGAGTTTCTGAAATTCTTCTTGAATCTGTGAATATTGCTCCCATGGAACACGCTTTAATATATTCTGCCTTTCAACAAATTGCTCCGCTGCTGTTCTGATTGAAAATATACATCGAATTTGGACTTTGTTATGTATCTACGTTTTGTAAGATATCTTCTTTCTTTATCAACTTCTTCAACAAACTGATTCCCTTTTCTAATAATCTCTGCATCGTATGCACTATCATTCGCAATAGCATTTAATAAGAATGTTTCCATTGCTCCGGTATCTTCAAATGGAATAACCAGTAATAATAACTCCATTATCTAATTGTTAATAAATTTTCGTCCTTTTTCAGAGTCCGGCTTCTTTTTATACTATCCAATCTGATATTCTGTGTTCTTTCGTCAGTCCTCCATATACTGTTCTCATATAATACTGCAACAAGACAAAATCCGATGAACCTTCGCATAATATAATACTATTCATTTATCTTAACTCCAATCCCATTTCATCCTGTACTTCAATTGCCATTTTTCCATCCAGTCTTCTAACTGATGTACCTTCCGAATCTTTGTATAATGTATATACAGCCATATCATCTATACATTCAGTTGAACATTTGAGCACTTTGTCTATTGCCTCTTTACTATGAGATGTCATAAACACCTGAACATTTAATTTTTTACAGCTTTCTATAATCCACTTAAAAGTTTTATTCATTGCAGATGTATGGATTGCTGTTTCAAATTCATCCAATAATAGAATTCCATCTTTTGCTGCTATCACTGCACTCATTAGAAGGATTGCTTTTTTCATACCATCTCCGTATACATTTAATGGCAATGCTTTTTTATTGGATTTTGACAAGATTTTATACGTTCCCTTTCCAATTCGTCTTTCATTATCATCATAATTAATACTGATGATATCTTCATCATATTCTTTTAACACCTGTAACATCTGTTCATACATTTCAGGATAAGCTAAAATCTGACTTAAATAAAAGTTCCCTTCTGCATGACGTATTGGCGAAACATAAACAATCTTCTCTACAAAATTCTTGTCCTCTTTCACCTCTTCCGGTATATAACACATCTGACCCTCATACAAGGAATCCTCCATCATTTCAGTTCCATCAAGAAATGTCTTCAAATTTAATAATGTCCTCCCCACCAGGGACACCAAAAAATCCATTAAACTCCGTCCCCACCGGCTTCCGGTTGTACAGTTTTTCATGCTTTTCGAACACGTCGGAATCGATAACCGCTTACTACAGAAAAAGACATACCTGCATATCCGTGTTAATATAGTAAACAAGGCTTAAACAGCAATCATGCCATCCAAGCCTTATACCATTCTAAAAATTTAATGTAAATCACTATGATTTTTTCATCAAGCCAAGCGGTTTACACAAAACATTTTACACTACCTTCATGCAATCTGTTATTTACTGCTTTAAAACGCATTCTCCTTTTCCATCCTGATCCAATTGAATTTTTTCATGTGGAAATACACTATTTCTGGAATCTAAGTCCAAACTGCACTTTCCTTTTTTCCACTCTCTTATTATTTTTAATGCTTCCGGATCCATGTTCATACTTCTTATCTGAATCAAAGAATCATCCATCGACTCTATCTTATCATTTCTATACGCTGAATAAATATGTATTTCCTTCACCTGCATATTTAAGAACCCTGCCAAAGCTCTTGCATTATATATCCCCATTACAAACTGCCGTTTAGATTTACTAATAGACGAAGTATCTATCGTTCTCTTAAATTCCATCACATGTAAAATCCATTTATCATCTGTATCTAATTCAAATAAAAATTTATCCGGGCATGCTTTTGCATATTTTATTTTCTCATCCAGATATGGCAGCGTATTCTTCTCTGGCTCCATAAAGATGAGTGTATCTTTATTCAACTTACATTTAAGGCAAACTTCTCCATATTTCTTCTTTTCTTTCAAATCTACTTCTTCTGTAGCAATTGTATATTTATCCTTATTAAAGAAGTCTAATTTCTTTCGTACAGCTTCTGGAAACATGTCAATCATCCTCACCATAAACTATATCCGATACTGCAATGGTTTTATTCAATATATTTTTCAATGCATCCATAAACGATGGCACTTTAAATGTATTATCTTCCGGTAAAATGCGTTCCACTCTTGTCTTTCCCGCATTTCCCTTGAACTGATATACAGCAATCTTGTCCACACTTATCAAATCTTCCCGATCCAATCCCATTCTTTCCAGCGTCTTATCATCAGCATCTGCTCCGCACATCTGACACATATTATTAATATGTTGAATAATAATATCACTGTGCGTTGAAGCCACGATATTAATTTTTGAATTAACCATTCGGATAATTAATCTTGCCATCTGATACTGTAATTGTGGATGCAGACACATCTCTGGCTCTTCATAACAAATTTCCCGAAGGTGTCTTGCATATTTCAAAAGTAATATAAGCGGTGTTAATTCCGTAACTACCCCTGAAGTTGCTCTTAATGGTATGCCACTTTCCATTCCATTTGGAATATATTGAATATTACCACTATTATGATCAACACATTCAATATTTCCATTAGTCATATTATCATTAATCCAATCAATCAGTTTTTTATATATTTCCTTTTCATTCTCCAGGTTCAAATTATCCATTGCATCCAGAAAATGAATAATCTACTTCGGGAACGGAGAGACATCAGCAGTTTTATGCTCCTCATCTAATATAATTTCCCAATCAAATGCTCTTTTTCTACCCACCTGGTTTATCGTATTTTTAGCAAGCATAAATCCGGTACGTGCAGCCGGAAGATAAAAAGACGAATTTCTTGATCTGCCACTATCTAAAAGAAACATTGTCATTTGTCTGACAACTCTGTCGATGATGAATTTTTCCATTTTTTCTTTTGTTAAAAAGCTAAATCCCATTTGCCAACCAGGTTTTTCATCACAAAAAACCCTTATCTCGCGCCTGCCTTCTTCCATTTTTTCACTTTTTATTTTATAGTGATGATTAGTTCCTTTTTTTAGTTCTATTTTTCCTATCGACATACCTTCATAATTAAAAATACTTCTTACAAAGTCATCTTTATTCAGCAAAAACAGTTCATTCATTATTCGAAGCAATTCCTGCTCATCCGTTACTATATATTTCCCATCTACTTCATCATCAGCAAGTATGTCCATAAATCCAGAATAAAACTTTGGAAATTTTTTCTCCAATAATTCATCCATACCCCTATATAGAATACCATTTTCTTCTCCTGAAAAAAGTGCCCATAGTAATGACAGCAAATAACTTTTTCCACTATTATTATCTCCAACAAACAATGTCAATGGAGCAACTTCCAGTTCTGCTTTTTCTATTTTTCCATAATTTTCTACAATTAGCTTATACGACATATCACACATTCACCTGCTTTCCATACTCTACTGATTCTATTATATTCTATGATAATATGTAAAATTTATAAAAAATTTATCACCTAATTTAAGTGTTTTCATAATATCACATCTTATATTATTCGTCCAGTATATACAATATATCACTTTTGATTTCGGCTGCACCTAACAATGAACCGAGAGTGCGGAAATTCCACACTCTCATCTTTATTTTTATTCCAGTAATACAAGATCAAAATCTCATATTCAATAATAATGGCTTTGCATTTACCAACATATGTAAGACTCTCAAAACATATACTGTGCTATTTTTTTCATCTATGAAGAAATATATTTTATAATTTTTGTAATAGCATTTTCGAATCATTCGTGCCGCCAGCTCTCCGTCTTCATCCAATTCATGCTGTTTGGGCATAAACTCAAGTTTGGCAATGGTGTTTCGAAACCCCATTGCCAATTCTAAAGCTGTTTCAGGCGTTTTTTTCTCAAATGCAATATAATCCGTATTATTCCTGATATCTTCTTCTGCAAGAGGAAGCATCATAACTTTATATATTTGCATTCCTATACCTGCGTTCTAATTCTGCAAAGAACTCTTTATAATCCTTGCCTTTTCCTTTCTTGATATCACGATAACTATCCATTACCATTTTTCTGACATCTTTCTGGTTTTCTTCCATTGCATCTATAAAATCTGATTTTTTTACTGTTACTGTTGTTCCCATAAGCGATTCATCCTTTCTGGTTATCCGCTACTTCAGGTTCTATTTCTTTTGCTATTATATTATATCCGTCTCACAACTTATTTTTAACTTCCTTTATATTCATTATAATCTGAGCATCAAAGCTTATGCAACAAGATTTTGGATAATAACCATAGGAGCAAGGATTCGTGACCGTAATAAATATGAAATTTGGCGGATATGTATGTATTCCATTTACCCTAGATACTGACACTTTTTTATCTTCTACTGGTTGATGCAACGGATCTAATGTCTTCCTTGAATCTTCTTACTCCCTGGTGCATAATATGATACGTTGCTCCCGGAAACCATTCTCTCTTTCTTCTCGCCACGCTTTTCCTTTCTTTCTATTTATTCTTTGTTTTACGATACTATCATTTATGATTCTTTCGAGAAATAGCGACCTTTTGATCGCTACTCCTCGTCTTCACATATTCTGATCTCTATATGTTTCCCCAACGCATTCGCATACTTCTCTAACATAATCAGGGTCGGCATACAGCTTGCTCTTTCAAATCTGGCAATATTCGATGCCCTTACTCCGGTTATATCCGCCATCTCCTGCTGCGTCTTCTTCTGACGGTATCTCTCCTCTACCAGTTCTTTGATTACCTGCTCCGAATCATTCTCTACCTTTTCCCGTATTGCTTCTGCATACGCTGCCAAACGTTTTTCTCTTAATTCTTTCTCCTCTTTATAGACCTTTATTGTATTATCCATA
>OLQV01001270.1_pt1 | contig 19447 bp, 14 predicted proteins | sample 1672371 | NCBI WGS metagenome assembly OLQV01 (sample SAMEA3136676, study PRJEB25190) | human gut metagenome
AGGCAGGCGGAGAAGCTGGGCATCGTGCAGGACATCCTGCTGGAGGTCAACATCGGCGGCGAGGAGGCCAAGAGCGGCTTCGCCCCCGACGCGGTGGAGCAGGCGGCGGCGCTGTTGCACCGGCTCCGACCGACAGCGGCTCGTCCTCCATTACCGCGCCGGACGGCACCAAGGTTCCCGCAACGGTTGAGGTAAAGAACGGCACCGCAGCGGTTTCCGCCGACAGCTCCAAGCTGACTGCGGTTTCCGGCAAGGATTCGCTGACGCTTGACCTGTCCGCAGATTCCACCGTACGCACGGTATCGCTCACCGGCGATGTGGTAGCTGCTCTCGCCGGTGCAAAGAACGGCGCAGCGCTTACCCTGCCGAACGGCACGGTTGCACTCGACCGTGAGACGCTGACCGCACTCGGCAGCGCCGCACAGGCCGATGGTATGGCAAGTATTTCGATCGCTTCCGCTGACAAGTCCTCCCTGACGGACGCACAGCGCAAATACCTGCCGAAGAACGGCACCATCCTGAACATTTCTGCGCAGGTGCATCCGAAAAACGGCACTGCAACCCGCGTTCACGCGCTGAACGGCACGGCTTCGGTTTCTGTAGCATACAGCCTCAAGAGCGGCGAGAACGCCGCGCATCTGGTTGCATACTATCTTGCTGAGGACGGCTCGTTCGAGAAGCTGCCTGTCATTTATGATGCAGCGACCGGAAAGGCTACCTTTAAGACCACCCACTTCTCCACCTTCGTTATCACCCACGAGTACAGCAGCGACTTCTCCGATGTCAACCTGCGCAAATGGTTCTACAACGAGGTCAACACTGCACTCGAGAACGGCTGGTTCAAGGGCCTGACCGCAACCAAGTTCGGTCCGGATGACGGCATGACCCGCGCAATGCTGGTTCAGGTGCTCTACCGCATGAGCGGCAGCAAGGCCGCTTCCACCGCACAGTTCACCGATGTGGCGAACGGCAAGTGGTACGCAGAAGCCATCGCATGGGCCTCCGAAAACGGCATTGTCAACGGCTTCACCGACGGCAGATTCCAGCCGGATACGCTGATCACCCGTCAGCAGCTGGCGGCCATCCTGTACCGCTACGATACCTATCGCGGTCATACGCCGCAGGGCAGCACAGCACTCGATGGCTACGCAGACGCGGCTTCTGTCGAGTCGTGGGCTGCTGAAGCAATGAGCTGGGCGAACGGCAACGGTCTGGTAACCGGTGTTACCCCGACTACGCTCGTGCCGAACGGCACCGCAACCCGTGCTCAGGTAGCGGTTATCCTCAGCCGCTACACCGACCAGTAATCCCATCCGATCCATACCACCCAACGGATATGGTATGAACAACCGCCCTGCAAGGGCAGACAATACCGACAGCGCCTGAAAACGCACACAAGCGACACCAATCGAAATATGGTGTCGCTTGTTTTTTTGCTTCTCACACGGAATACGCTCACGCGAGAACGAATCGAACAGCCGCGGCAGAAATTCCATGCTCATATGTCAGCTTCTCCGGCGTGATATACTCTGCCAACCGAATCACAAGTATTTTCAGGCTCGCGGCTCATTATATCGTACATCATGTTCTATATTTGCATAATACTGTGCAAATTCGACTTGTTTTGATTTACAACGTCGTTGCAGGGTGATATACTGAAATTACCATATAAGATGCGCCGGATTATGCTTTGAGGAGAATGCTATAATGACCATGAATGACCCGCTGCTCCGCACGGACAGCTATGCAAAAATCTTCCTGTATAACACCCATGAAACCGTCGCCTGTGTGCCGCGCCACACCATCCGCATGCGCGATAAAGTGCGCCCGGACAAGCTGCGCGAAGCCGTCGAGCAGGCACTGCTGCGCTTTCCGCACATGATGCTGACCGCCGAGCCGACCGAGACCGCGTTCCGCTACCGCCGCAACGTGCAGCCCGCCGTAGTGCTGCCGTTCGACGGTGTATCCACCCGCTACACCATCGGCTCCAAGGATACGAACGGATACTTATTTCTCGTCGGCTACCACGACAAGACCATCTATATGGAGTATCAGCACTCTATCTCGGATGGACGCGGATTCGAGGAGTTTATCCGCTGTGTACTGTTCCAGTACCTGAAAAACTGCGGTTTCCCGGTTGAGAATGACGGCTCTGTGCGCGGCATGGATACCCGCTGGTCTCCCGAGGAGAGCGCAAACGGCTACGAGCAGCTGGCAGACCGTGAATTTTCGCCGGATGGCATCTGGAAAAAGCCGGAGGCTGTTCATGCCCCCGAGGTACAGTGGGGCGCTGACGGCTCCGAGGTCGTCACCGAGGTGACGTTCCCGTTTTCTCAGCTGCACGATTACGCAAAGTCCATCGGCGTCAGTCCGCTGTCTGTACTGGCTCCGCTGATGATGAAAGCGTTTGATGATAAGTTCGGCGGAACGGACAAGCCGGTTATCGCGGAGATTCCGGTCGATCTGCGTCCGCTGCTGCCGACGCTTACCACGCGGTATTTTATTTGCTTTATCGATCTGCCGTATTTCCCGGAATACCGCGATTTGCCGAATGACGAGGTGTTCCGGCGCACAAAGGCGTTTTTGAAGGATCAGATGCAGCGCGAACAGCTGCTCTATCGTGCAAAAGCCGCCGCAGACCGCTGTGAATCGCTGCATGAGGCAGACATGCCGCTCGCGGAGAAAATGCAGGCGGCACAGAAGGTCACGACTGATTTTGTGCTCGAGGACAGCTTTCTCATTACCAATGTCGGCCGGTTCGCCCTGCCGGAAAGCTGCCGTCCGTATGTACTCGATTACGGCGCAATCCTGCCGTGTGCTGTGCAGCCGTTTGCGCTGCTGATCTCGTCGTATGGAGATAAAATGAAACTGTCCGTCGCGCAGCGCGACCACGATATGCAGGTTGTCGAGGATTTGTGCGCCGGTCTGCGGCAGCTTGGCATCCAGCCTGAAACACTCAGCTATCCGTTTGTGGTGACACGGTATAACGGACTTGAGTGCGGGATGTAAGTTCAAAACTGTAATTTCAAAAGCAAAACGCTCAGCTACCAAATGATAGCTGAGCGTTTCGCTTTCTTTACAAATGCGTGTTGAGCAAAAATATTTAGGGGGCTGATCATTGCACAGCGTCCCTTAAGGCAACACCGCACAATTAAAGCCGCGGTGCTTTGCGGAAATTTTGTGCCCTGACTTTGTTGCAATTTCACGGTAATACATCAAGTATTACCGCAAAACTGTGCCTCGTCAGTACGCAAAATTTACTCGCAAATCACTCTTGTTCAATTATGCGGTATTGCCTTAACTTATCTATATTATACGCTGTCCGCTCTGTCTTTTTCAAGGATAGAGCGGTTTTCTTTATCCAAGCCGCGCGACTGTGTAGCCGACATACAGACCGGCACCGGTCACAAGTGCATTCTCGTCCACATCGAAGCCGCCGTTATGGTTGGTTATCATTGTGTGCGGCAAGTCCGGATTGCCCGTGCCGAGATACGCATACGCGCCCGGCTTATACAGCTCAAACTCGGCAAAATTATCGCCGCTGAGCGACAGCTCACGGTCTGTGACAACGTGTCCTTCTCCGAGCAGCTCGTCCACGACCCGAGCAGCTTCCTCGCACACCTGCGGGTCATTGACGAGCGCAGCGGCAAAGTCCGTCCACTCGATTTCCGCCGTGCCGCCGTACAGCGCCGCAATGCTCTGCGCGGTCTCACTGACCTGTGCACGGACGCGGTCGCGGCTCTCCTGCGAAATGGTGCGCGTTGTGCCCTCCATTTCAGCAAATGCTGCCACGGCGTTGTAGGTCGTGCCTGCATTCAGCTTGCCGATACCGATGATGACCGGCTCGGTCGGTGAAGTGCGGCGCGTAACCAGTCCCTGCACTGCCACGACAATCTGGCTGGCGATGTACAGCGCATCTACGCCCAGATGCGGCGTGGAAACATGCGTAGACTTACCGTGCACGCGAATACGGAAATGATCGACTGCGGCGTTGTTGATGCCCGGTTTGAGTCCTACCGTGCCTGCCTCCAAATCATACGCGGTATGCAGACCGAACACGCGCTCGGCACCATCCAGCACACCGGCTGCGACAAACGGCTTTGCACCTTTTCCGATTTCCTCTCCCGGCTGAAACACAAGACGGACCTTTCCGCTGAACGCGTCTCTGTTCTCCGACAGGATTTTCGCGGCACCCAGAAGGCAGGCAGCGTGCGCATCATGGCCGCAGGCGTGCATGACGCCTGCATTCTCCGAGCGATAGACGCACTCGTGCGTCTCCTCAATGGGCAGCGCGTCGATATCCGCACGCAGAACCAGCACTTTTCCGTTGTCCTTTGCGCCCTTCAGCGTGCCGAGCACGCCGGTTTCGCCTACGCGCGTGTGCGGAATGCCGAACTTGTCCAGTTCCTCCTCAATGCGCTGTGCCGTGCGGAATTCCTGCAGGCTCAGCTCCGGGTGCCGGTGAAATTCCCGACGGATGGATACGATGTAGTCCTTCGTTTCCGCTGCGGCTTTCTTTACGTCCATGACGGCTTTTCCTCCTGTTTATCGGTGTTTCGGTTTGATCTTATCACGCAGACCTTCCAGACGGTTGAGTGCATCGAGCAGCGTCTCGTCCTTCTTGGCAAAATGCAGGCGAATCAGGTTGTTGACCGGCTCACGGAAGAAGCTCGAGCCGGGAACTGCGCCTACGCCGACATAATGCGCCAGATCCTCGCAGAATGCAAGATCGCTCTCGTAGCCGAACTCGGCAATGTCGAGCAGAACGTAGTACGCACCCTGCGGGTCGGTGTGGGCGATCTTCAAATCGTCCAGACCCTTGAGGAACAGATCCTTTTTGTGCGTGTACTTGGCCTGCAGATCGTCGTAGTAGTCCTGACCGAACTTCAGACCGGTAACAACAGCCTCCTGCAGCGGTGCTGCTGCGCCGACGGTCAGGAAGTCATGTACTTTTTTCGCACGGTCGATAATCTCCGGCGGGGCAATGATATAACCCAGTCGCCAGCCGGTAACCGAGTACGTCTTGGAGAGCGACGAGCACGACAGCGTGCGCTCCCACATGCCCGGCAGGGTGGCAAAATAGGTGTGCTTGTTCGGCGCGAACACGATGTGCTCATACACCTCGTCGGTAATAACGTAGGTGTCGTACTTCTCCGCGAGAGACGCGATAATCTCCAGCTCCTCGCGGGTGAACACCTTGCCGCACGGATTGGACGGGTTGCACAGGATGATGGCCTTCGGATGCTGACGGAACGCATCCTCAAGCACGTTCGCATCAAAGTGGAAATCCGGCGGCACGAGCGGCACATAAATCGGCTCTGCGCCGGACAGGATGGTATCCGCACCGTAGTTCTCGTAAAACGGGGAGAAAATGATAACCTTGTCGCCCGGATTGGTGACTGTCATCATCGCAGCCATCATCGCCTCGGTGCTGCCGCAGGTCGTAACGATTTCGGTGTTCGGGTCGATCCTGCGGCCCATGAAATAGGTCTGCTTGGCGGCCAGCGCCTCACGGAAGTTCTGCGAACCCCAGGTAATGGAATACTGGTGGTAATCCTCGTAGGCCACCTGCGCCAGACGGTCGAGCAGCTCCTTCGGCGGCTCAAAATCCGGGAAACCCTGCGACAGGTTTACCGCGTCATACTGCATGGAAACGCGCGTCATACGGCGGATGACCGAATCGGTAAAGCCGGCGGTGCGTTCGGATAAGCTCTGCATGGTTATTTTCCTCCCATAATGTAAGATTTCTGATCGTTAAGCGTGTGCTTCGGGTCGAGAGCGGTCTTGATCGTATTCATCACGGCGAGATTGTCCTGCGCGGTTTCCCGCAGGAAGTACGACCGCTTGGAAATGCCGATGCCGTGCTCACCCGAGGCTACGCCGCCGTAGGAATACGCCTTGGCGTAGGCCTGCTCCATGTTGTCGTGCAGTTCACGCTCCCAGGTCTGCTGGTCGCGGCCGTCACGCACCACGCACAGATGCACGTTGCCGTCACCCGCATGACCGAACGCGATCATACGCACGCCTGAGGATGCTTCCAGCTCGTTGATGTAACGCACAAAGTCCGCCGTGTGGCTGATGGGCACGACAATGTCCACCGGCTCCTGCTCGGACACGGCCTCGACCGCCATGACGAGCGCACCGCGCACCTTCCAGATGTCCGCCGCCTGCTCGGCACTGCGCAGCACGATATAGTCGATCGCACCGTTGTCGAGCGCAAGGCAGCGCACGCGCTCGATATTCGCGTTGACCTCGCTCTCGTGACCGTCAAACGTCAGCAGGATGTATGAACCGGCATCCGGGCGCGGATATTGCACGCCGGAAAAGCTCTCACCGAGGGCTACGACCTTGCGCTCCATGAACTCGACTGCGGTCGGGTTGGCATTTGCCTGCAAAATCGTCAGCACGCTGCGGATGCCCGTGCCGAGGTCAGCAAACGGCACGAGCACGCTCACCGTGGTCTCCGGCTTGGGAAGAAGGCGCAGCAGGCACTTGGTGATGCCCGCCAGCGTGCCCTCCGAGCCGATGAGCAGGTGCTTGAGCGACAGTCCGCTCGCGTCCTTCACCTGCTTGCCGCCGACTTTCAGCACCGTGCCGTCCGCAAGAACGACCTCCAGCCCGCGCACATAATCGCGTGTTACGCCGTACTTGACCGCACGCATGCCGCCCGCATTGGTGCTGATGTTGCCGCCGATGCTCGAGGCCTTTTCGCCCGGGTCGGGCGGGTAAAACAGACCGCGTTCCTCGACATACGCCTGCAGATCTTTGAGCAGCATGCCCGGCTCGACGGTGACCGTCATCGTGTCGCGGTCCAGCTCGAGCATGCGGTTCATGCGCGATACATCCAGAATGATACCACCGAACAGCGGAATTGTCGAGCCTACCAGATTGGTGCCCGCGCCGCGCGGCGTGACCGGGATACCGTTTTCGTTGGCGTACCGGAGCACGCCGCTGACCTCCTCGGTCGAGCGCGCGAACACGAGCACGTCTGCCGTGCCGGTGCGGCGGCCGAGCGCATCGCTCAGGTATTCCGCCGGAATATTTTCTGCGAAAAGCAGACGTTCTTCATCCGAAATGATATTCTGCAAAGCCTGTTTGCTTACTTCCATTGCTGTTTCCTCCTGCCGAAAATGCCGCCGGTGCTTTCCGGCGGCATTGGGAATCACTGTGAGTTACTTGTCAGCCAGCAGATCCTGATCCCAGCCTGCCTTGATGAAGTAGCCGCCGAACTGGTCGTTGAATACTGCCTCGGTTTCGTCGGACTGGAATGCTGCAACAACCTTCTTGTAGGTTTCCAGCTTGTCTGCATCCTCGAGGTCAGCGGAACGCGCTGCGATCAGGTTCCAGTACTCCTCGATGTCCAGCTGGTCATCCTTGTAGATGGCATCCTCGGTCTTGAGGCCGAAATCCAGTGCGTAGTTGCCGTTTACGACAGCTGCGGTAACGTCAGCCAGCGTGGACGGGATAACATTTGCCTTGAGCTCCTCGATGGTGATCTGCTTATTGTAGGTTTCGATGTCGTCGATGGTCGGGTTGAACTCGGCGCTGTCCTTGATCTTGATAAGACCCGCAGCTTCCAGAACCTTGAGGGCACGGCCGCCGTTGGTTACATCGTCCGGGATGGCTACGGTGTCACCGTCCTTAAGCTCATCAACCGACTTAACCTTGTCGGAGTACAGGTTCAGCGGAATGATAAAGGTGTTGCCGATGTTCTCGATCTCATAGCCGTAGTTGTCGATCTCGCTCTGCAGGTAAATGCGGTGCTGGAAAGCGTTCAGATCGATCTCGCCGTTAGCGAGTGCGTTGTTCGGGGTAACATAGTCCGAGAACTGTACGAACTCAAGGTCGATGCCCTCGTCAGCCAGCTTTTCCTTGGCCGGGGTCCACAGATCCTCGTAGATGCTGCCGACTACGCCGAGCTTTACGGTTACGGCATCGCCGGAATTGCTGTCGGATGCCTGTGCATTATCGGAAGCTGCGCTGCTCGAGCCGCCGCAGGCGGTCAGAGACAGGGCGAGGGTTGCTGCGGACAGGGACAGTGCGATGATTCTTTTGAGCTTCATTGGGATTACCTCCGTTTTTGGGGAGGCAATACCCCACAATTAAACTGCGGTGCTTTGCGGAAATTTTGTGCGCTGATTTTGTTGTGATTTTTTGCAATACACAAAGTATTGCTGCAAAAACACGCCGCATCAGCACGCAAAATTTACTCGCAAATCACTCTTGTTCAATTGTGCGGTATTGCCTCTATGTGAACTTTTTAATTAACTGATGTTAGAGAGTGAGCGATAGCTGATAATTCTCGCTCATGGTCTTGCAGGATGCGTTGAACTTCTCCTGCTCCTCCGGGGTGAGGTGCAGCTCAATGATCTCTGCGATGCCGTCGCGACCCACGATAGCGGGCACGCTAGCGTAAACATCGTGCTGACCGTATTTGCCGTCCAACAGAACGGAAACCGAAAGAACGCGGTTCTCGTTGTAGAAGATGGCGCGAACGACCTCTGCGGCAGAAGCGCCGATGCCGAACTCGGTGCACTGCTTGCCGCGCAAGATGGTCCAGCCACCTTCACGGCCTGCGTCAGCAAGCGCATCCAGGTCGAGTTTGCCGAAGGTGTCCGGATACTCCTCGCGCCACTGGGAAAGCGGCTTGCCCGCGATGGTGACAGCCGACCATGCGACCATCTGGCTTTCACCGTGCTCGCCGAGCGCGTAAGCGGTGATGGATTTCTGGTCAATGCCGATCTCCTGCGCGATCGCGCGGCGCAGTCTTGCGGAGTCCAGCGTAGTGCTGGTGGAGAAGATGCGTTCCGGCGCCCAGTTCAGCGTGTGCTGAATGTAATGCGTGATAACGTCCGCCGGATTGGAGATATTGACGATAATGCCGTCAAAACCGGATTCTTTGATGGATTTTGTTACATCTTTCAGGATGGCGATGGTCTGACCCAGCGTATCCATACGGGTCTGATTGCCGGTCGGCAGCGGGCCTGCCGAAATGATCATAATCTGTGCGTCCTTGGCATCGCTGTAGTCACCCGCGGTGACCTTGGTGCGAACCGGAAGGTAATTGGTCGCATCGGTCAGGTCGAACGCCTGTGCGACTGCCTTTGCGTGATCGGAGTCAATGTAGACAATCTCGTCTGCCAAACTCTGCGAAATCAGTGCGTAGCCGACATGGGAGCCGACATGGCCTGCACCGACAATAACAACTTTGCGATTGGAAATACTCATGTCAGACACTCCTTAATGCGTGTTCTTCTTGACGACCTTGCCGCCAACGAACTCCATAATACAAACAATGATAACGAGGACCAGCACAGTGACGTTGGTAACGTCCAGCATATTGCGGTCGTGGCCGTAACGGATGGCGAAGTCGCCCAGACCGCCGGCACCGACGACACCGGCCATTGCAGTCAGGTTCAGCAGGCTGATGGCCGTGATAGTCGTGCCGCGCGCGATGGCGGCTACGCTTTCCTTCAGGTATACGCGGAAGATGATCTCCAGCGGTGTGGAGCCCATCGAGAGCGCCGCTTCGATCAGACCGCCGTCCAGCTCGGCAAGTGCACTCTCCACCTGACGGGTGAAGAACGGCACCGCACCGAATACCAGCGGTACGATAGCGCCGCGGACATAGATGGCCGTGCCCATGATGGCACGCGACACCGGCATTACCCATGTCAGCAGGATGATGAACGGAATGGAACGGAACAGGCTGACCAGCTTGTCCAGAATCTGATAGACGATTTTGTTTTCCAGAATGCCGCCCGGCTTGGTGACCGTGATCAGCACGCCCAGTGCCAGACCGAGCACGAACGAGATTGCACCCGACCAGACCACCATGAGCAGCGTGTCACCGATGGCCGCGTAGAAGTCCGGCAGCTTTGCCATTACGTTTGGAATGATGTTATTCAGAAACTCTTGCATCCTTGATGACCTCCACTCCTACGTTTTTCTCAATGAGATATGCGATTGCCTGCGTGATCTGTTCACGCTCGCCGCTGATGATGGCTACCGTGCCGCCGATAGGCGCATCCTGCACGATGGCAATATCCGAAAAGATGATGTTGAGCACAATATCGAACTTGCGCGATACCGTCGAGATGAGCGGCTCGGATACATTGCGCTGAATGTAGCTCAGGCGCACGATAAGCTCGCCCGGATTGAGCTTGACGACCGGCGAATCCTCCGCGATGAGTTCTTCGATCTTGCGGAGATTGGATGTCGTGTGGATAAAGTTCTTGGTGATGTCCTCTCTCGGGTTGGCGAAAATGTTGAACACCTCGCCGGACTCGACCACCTTGCCGTGCTCCATAACGGCTACGCGGTGACAGATCTCCTTGACGACCGCCATTTCGTGGGTGATGATAACGACCGTGATGCCGAGGGTTTCGTTCAGGTGCTTGAGCAGCTGCAGAATCGCCTTGGTGGTCTGCGGATCGAGTGCCGAGGTAGCCTCGTCGCAGAGCAGCACATTCGGGTCGTTGGCCAGTGCGCGAGCGATTGCTACACGCTGTTTCTGACCGCCGGACAGCTGCTTGGGGTACGCCTCCGCCTTATCACCGATGCCGACCAGATCAAGCAGGCGCTGTACCTTTTCCGCAATCTGCTGCTTGGAAAGGCCGCTGCCGCGCAGCGGATACGCTACGTTGCCGGCTACGGTGCGCGAGGGCATCAGGTTGAAGTGCTGGAAGATCATGCCGATCTTCTTGCGCGCCTGCCGCAGCTCCTTTGCCGAGAGCGACAGCATATCCTGACCATCTACGATCACCTTGCCGGAGGTCGGCCGCTCGAGCAGATTGATGCAGCGCACCAGCGTCGATTTACCCGCACCGGAAAAGCCGATCATACCGAAAATTTCGCCCTTGTCAATCGTCAGCGAAACATCCTGCACCGCATGAACGGTTCGCTTGCCGCTCACAAACTCCTTCGAGATATGTGACAATTCTATCAAGAAAATTCCTCCTTATTCCTCTTAAATGCGCAAAAAAGCGGGAAGCTCGCAGCTCCCCGCTTCAGAAAATGCAATGAATCCGCAAGGACGCACAGCGTCAAGCAAGCCGGTTCAAAGCAATTTCGTATTCTGTCGGTCAGGCAGCATCTGAGCATAATACAGCATGTTCATACACATTCGACCCGACATTCGTGCGTTTACGATGAACATTTTGCTCGCTCCCTTCCGATTCCCTACTGGATTTGTTGGTTATAGAATAGCACAGCCAATCCCCCAGTGTCAACCTCGGAATTGTAGGAATTTCGTTTTCTGGTGGTTTTGCCAATTTTGTATAAATCGAATCAGTAAAATCTATGGGATTTGACTGATCTTTTCAGCAGTTTGCTGTAATTCAAAGTGGTCTTCTTGGCAGGCATATTGGGTGTTGTACTTTTTATCGGACTTTAACTGTTATATACTGTATATAACAATTCAATAGAAGGTGATCGCTATGGATAAAAAATTCTACGCACACACCCGCCCAATCAATGAAAACGGCGTTGAACGCACAGAATATCAGCTTCTCTCCGATCATGAGCACGGTGTCGGCACGCTCTGCGGGCAGTTCGCCGAAGCATTCGGTGCACAAGCCGAAGGTCACGAGGCCGGTGTTCACCACGATGACGGCAAAGCAGCCGCCGCATTTCAGCACCGTCTTCTGGATAATGGTCCAAAGGTCGATCATGCAACCGCCGGTGCACAAAACATCATGTTGTCAAACAATCTGCTCTTAGCCGCTTGTGTCATGGGGCATCACAGCGGTTTGCCGGACTTTGGCAGTACAAAAGACCCGCTCGGTGCACCTACTTTCACCGGCAGAATCAAAAAGTGGGGCACTCCCGCTATTCCGCCGCTCGACCCGGATTATCCCATTCCACCGGTACGCCTGCCGCAGCGTCCGGTCACCAGGCCGTCGCTTTCCGAGTCATTCCGCACGCGCATGCTGTACTCCTGTCTGGTGGATGCGGATTATCTGGACACCGAGCAGTTCATGCAGGGCGATATGCCGCGCGGCACCGGAGATTCACTCGAAACGCTGCTCACCCGCTTACAGGCCAGGCTAAATAAATGGGACAACCCGACTTCCGAGCTGAACAAGCTGCGTCAGCAGATCTTGCGGGCGTGCGTTTCCGCCGCAGCCAATCCCAAGGGCACTTACACGCTTACGGTTCCGACCGGCGGCGGCAAAACGACCAGTTCTCTCGCATTTGCGCTGCATCATGCCGTTGAGCACGGTATGAAACGTGTGATTTATGTTGTACCGTACACCTCCATCATCGAGCAGAATGCCGATGTTTTCCGCGGTATTTTAGGCGATGAGAACGTACTCGAGCATCACTCCGGTGTACAGTTCGAGAACGATGAGGAAAACGGCAATCCCGATCCCAAGGCACTGGCCGCCGAAAACTGGGACAGCCCGCTCGTTATCACAACCGCCGTTCAGTTTTTCGAGTCGATGTACGCTAACCGTTCCTCACAGTGCCGCAAGCTGCACAATCTGGCGAACAGCGTGATTATTTTCGACGAAGCACAGATGCTTCCGCTGTGCCACCTGATGCCGTGCGTTGCAGCCATCGGTGCTCTGGTAGAGCAGTTCGGCGCGACTGCTGTGCTGTGTACGGCTACCCAGCCGGTACTCGGCGATTTGATACAGCGATTCGCACCGTCGCACGCGGTTTCCGAGATTTGTCCGGAGATTCCGTTCTATTTTGACAAATTCCGCCGTGTGACATTCCGGCAGGTCGGTGTACTCGAGGATGACGGACTCGCTGAGCAGCTGTGCACACATGAGCAGGTTCTCTGCATTGTCAATTCCCGCAAAGCAGCGCAGTCCATTTTCTCGCAATTGCCGGAGGAAGGCAGTTTCCACCTGTCCACACTGATGGTGCCGAAGCATCGCCGTTCGGTGCTCGAGGAAATCCGACGCCGACTGAATGACGGTTTGCCCTGCCGTGTCGTATCGACTTCTCTTGTTGAAGCCGGTGTTGACATAGATTTCCCCACCGTTTATCGTGAACTGGCGGGTCTGGATTCCATTCTGCAGGCCGCCGGACGCTGCAACCGTGAGGGCAAGCGTGCCGCAGAGGACAGCATTGTTACCATTTTCCGCCGCACGGAGAAGGCTCCGCCGCTGTTTGGACAAGCCATCGGTGCGACAAATACTGCGCTGGATAACAATGCCGATCCCGCTTCTCCGCAGACAATGCAGAGCTATTTCAGCGAACTGCGTACGCTGAACGGTTCCGCGATTGACAAAATCGGCGTGATCGACGCGTTTGAACGCGGACGCGACGGCTCTCTGTATCCGTTCCGCACGATCGCCGAGAAATTTCACATGATCGACAACGACACACGCACAGTTTATATTCCGTGGAAGGACGGTTCCGAACTCATTGAGCGGCTTTGCGATGGTGCGTGCTCTAAAAAGCTGTATCGGCAGCTTGGGCAGTATGCCGTGCAGGTGTATGATAAGCATTTTCAGGCGCTGTACAACGCCGGTGCACTTCAAACCGCCGATAAAACCAATGGTCTGGACGACCGCAGTGCTATTCTGTGTGATCTGTCGCTGTATGATGAGAAAACCGGTCTGTCACTCCAGGCCGACAGCGGTCAGGCGCTTTTCGGATAATTTTTCGCGTATAAAGGAAAACGGGAGAATGTGGTAACATTCTCCCGAGTTTCCAAACACTTAATTGACAATATTTCTATCCACACTGATGATTCAGCGACAATTAGACTATATCAAACTCTATGTTTGTTGTCAAATGTCCAAATTTTACATTCTCTCCGTAATACATAATGTACAATGAAATTTGTAATTTACAATGAAAAAAACTCTTGACTTTGTAGACGTAAGGGCGTACTATAAAATCAAGATAAGGAAAAATCACTCTATATTTTATTTTGAAAAGGAGGGGAAATATACCAATGTCAATTCAAGTTGAAGTCAGCGGTCCATACGCTCTATTCAGCCGACCTGAAATGAAGACCGAACGCGTCAGCTATGACTGCATGACACCCTCGGCGGCACGCGGACTACTGGAAAGTATTTACTGGCACCCCGGTCTGCGCTGGATCATCGACCGCATTCATGTCTGTGCGCCGATTCACTTCACCAACATCCGCCGAAACGAGGTAAAGGACACCATTAACGCGCGTTCGGTCAAGGCGTGGATTGCAAAACCCAAGGGTGAGCTGTTCCTCGCTGCGTCGGAAAGCATTCAGCAGCGTGCCGCAATGGTACTGCGTGATGTCCACTATGTCATTGAAGCGCACTTTGAAATGACCGACAAGGCTGCGCCGACTGACAATCCAGGCAAGTTTCAGGACATTATGAAACGCCGTCTGCGCCGCGGACAGTGCTACAGCATGCCCTACTTCGGCACACGGGAATTTCCGGTAAAGTTTGAGCTTTGTGAACAACTTCCGCCTTGTCCGGAGGAACTGCTCGGTGAACACGATCTCGGCTGGATGCTGCTCGACATGGATTACAGCGATCCCGCCAATATCACACCGATGTTCTTCCGCGCCAAGCTGGTAGACGGTGTCATGGAGGTTCCCCCGATTCACAGTGCGGAGGTGGTCAAATGATTTTGCAGGCGCTGACGCAATATTACGATGCCCTCAATGCCCGCGGTGAAATTGATGCACCCGGCTGGGGCAGACCGAAAATCAGTTATGCGCTCCAGCTGCGGGAAAACGGTGAACTCGCCCAGGTTATTCCGCTGCTGCATGAAGTGGATGCAGGCAAAAAGAAAGTGCTCCGTCCGCGCGAGGATATTCGTCTGCCGGCGGCAGTCAAACGGACTGCGAATCCTAAGTCAAATTTCCTATGGGATAATACAGCCTATTTGTTGGGTATTGATGGCAAAGGAAAACCCGACCTTACTGCTAAATGCTTTGCAACTGCCGTTTTATTGCACCATGAATTGCTTGATGATGTGGACTCTCCTTTTTCTCATGCGGTGCTGGCATTTTTTGATACATGGCAGCCTGCCGAAGCTGCACAGCACCCTGCTCTTGTCAATGATTACGACAAAATCATTTCCGGTGCCAATCTGGTATTTTATGTGAACGGACAGTATCCGGCAGATGATTCGGCCATCTGCGCTGCATGGCAGGCGCATTATGACAGTGACTCCGATGCACCCAAACAGCAATGTCTTGTCACCGGCGAACTCGATGAGATTGCCGCCGTTCATCCTGCCATCAAAGGTGTGCGTGATGCGCAGTCCAGCGGCGCCGCACTTGTATCGTTCAACGCACCCGCCTTCTGTTCCTACGGTCACGAGCAGAACTACAACGCACCTGTTGGCAAGCACGCTGCATTTGCTTATACGACGGCGCTCAATCACCTGCTGGCTGACCGCGAGCATACGCAGTACATCAGCGACACCACTGTCGTTTGCTGGGCGGAGACCGCGGAACCGCAGTATACTGATTTTTTCAGCTGCCTTATGGGCAATAACACGCAAAGCTGGTCGGATAATGACTTATCCGCTGCGCTCAAACACCTTGCAGACAGCGAACCGTGTCAGGAATTAAATCTTGATCCTGACCGTGCATTCTACATTCTCGGTCTGGCACCGAATGCTGCGCGTCTGAGTGTGCGATTCTTCTATAAAAACACGTTTGGTGAATTGATGAGGAATGTCAACGCGCACTATGAACGTCTGGAAATCAAGCGTCCGGCGAGGGCGCCTGCCGGCTTTTTGCCGCTGTGGCAGCTGCTTGCCGAAACCGTCAACCAGAGTGCCCGCGACAAAAAGCCGAGTCCGGTTATGGCCGGTGCGACTGCCCGCGCCGTCTGGAACAACGACCGCTATCCGGCTGCACTGCTGAACGGTGTTATGCTCCGTATCCGCGCAGATTCTGAGATAAACTGGCGGCGTGCCGCAATTATCAAGGCATATTACCTAAAAAACAAGGACAAGGACTGTCCCGAGGAGGTTTTAACTGTGAGCCTGAATGAATCCAGCACCAATATTCCCTATACGCTCGGACGGCTGTTCTCGATATACGAAGCCGTACAGCAGGCAGCAAATCCGGGCATCAACACCACCATCAAGGATCGGTATTTCAACTCTGCCGCTGCAACACCTGCCACGATCTTTCCGATTCTCGGCAATCTGTGCCAGAAGCACCTGCGCAAGCTGGATAAAGGTCTGCAGACGTATTATAACCAGCAGATTTGTAAAATCAAGGATATTCTTAGTGAAACCTATCCAACTCGACTGAGCCTGCCGCAGCAAGGTTCGTTTGACCTCGGTTACTATCACCAGACACAAAAGCGTTACACAAAAAAGGAGGACAAGTAAATGGAACCCATCAAAAACCGCTATGAATTTGTAATCTTTTTCGACGTGGAAAACGGCAATCCGAACGGCGATCCGGATGCGGGCAACATGCCGCGTATCGACCCGGAAACCGGCTACGGTCTGGTGACCGATGTATGCCTCAAGCGCAAAATCCGCAACTATGTAGAGATGGCCAAGGAAGGCGAATCCGGCTACCGCATTTACGTTAAGGACAGTGTGCCGCTCAACCGCAGCGATGCGGAAGCCTGCGCTTATGTCGGCGTAGCGCCGGACAAGCTCAAGGATGCAAAGAAGAAGGACGATCAGCTTGACAGCAAGCTGCGTGACTTTATGTGCCAGAATTTCTACGATATTCGCACATTCGGTGCGGTTATGACCACCTTTGTCAAGGGTGCGCTCAACTGCGGACAGGTGCGCGGTCCGGTACAGCTTGGCTTTGCCCGCAGTGTGGATCCCATTGTGCCGCAGGAAGTCACCATCACGCGTGTTGCCATCACCACCGAGGCTGACGCGGAGAAAAAGGGCACCGAAATGGGCCGCAAGTACATCGTGCCTTACGGTCTGTACCGTGCGGAAGGCTATGTTTCCGCCAACCTCGCCCGCAAGACGACCGGATTCTCTGAGGCTGACCTTGAACTGCTGTGGACGGCAATCATCAACATGTTCGAGAACGACCATTCGGCTGCTCGCGGCAAGATGGCTGTACGCCAGCTGATTGTGTTCAAGCATGATTCCGAGCTTGGCAACGCACCCTCGCACAAGCTGTTTGATCTGGTTCATGCCGAGCACAACGAAGGCGTGATTGCGCCGCGTGCGTACACGGACTACACCATCACGGTTGACGAAGCCAACCTGCCGGCCGGCGTGACCTGCAAGGTACTGGGGTAATCTACGCCGAGGAGGACTTCCTCCAGCTCTCCGGTTTGCAGCATTTCGCATTTTGCCGTCGGCAATGGGCACTCATCCATGTGGAGCACCAGTGGGCGGAAAATTACCGCACGGTGGACGGCTCGATTCTGCACGAGAAAGCGCACGGCGGCGGCACAGAAAGCCGCGGCGACCTGCTGATTGTTCGTGCCATGCGCATCCATTCGACGGTGCTCGGCGTGTCCGGTGAATGCGATGTGGTGGAATTTCATCGCTCGGAAAACGGCGTTGCCCTGCAGGGACGAGACGGACTGTGGTCACCGTTTCCGGTCGAATACAAGCGCGGCAAGCCCAAGCCGCACGACGCGGACGAGCTGCAGCTGTGCGCTCAGGCGATGTGCCTTGAGGAAATGCTGTGCTGTCAGATTTCCGACGGTGCGCTGTTCTACGGTGAACCGCGCCGACGGACGCCTGTCGAATTTACAGACGAACTGCGGCAGCGTGTATGCGACAGCCTTGCCGAAATGCACGACTATCTGCGCCGCGGCTGCACGCCTAAGGTAAAACCGCAGAAAGGCTGCTCGACCTGCTCGCTCAAGGAATTGTGTTTGCCCAAGCTGATGAAGACCAAATCTGTCTCCGGCTACCTGAAAGGAGCGATGGAGGAATGAAAAAGCTGCTTAACACGCTGTTTGTCACCTCCGAGGACGCCTATCTGACACTCGATGGCGAAAATGTTGTCGTCAACCGCGAGAAGCAGGTAACGGCTCGATTTCCGCTCCATGCCCTCGCCGGAATTATCAGCTTCAGCTATGCAGGCGCGTCTCCGGCGCTCATGGGCGCGTGCGCAAAACGCGATGTGAGTCTGTCATTCTGTACGCCGAGAGGGCGATTCCTGGCACGAACCTGCGGCGTGAGCAACGGTAATGTACTGCTTCGACGCACACAGTACCGCACGGCGGATGACCCACCACAAGCCTGCCGTATTGCCCGCATGATGGTGTTCGGCAAGATTTACAACGCGCGCTGGAGCATCGAGCGCACCTGCCGCGACCATGCCATGCGCGTGGACACGGAAACGCTCAAAGCCGCCTCCGCCAAGCTGAAAGCGCTGCTGCCGCAGGTACAGGCAGAGACTGATTTAGGCTCTCTGCGCGGACTGGAAGGCGCAGGTGCGGCCATCTATTTCGATGTATTCGACCGGTTGATTCTCAACCACAAAGACGTGTTTTCGTTCGCCGGACGCTCGCGCCGTCCGCCGCTCGACCCGTGCAACGCACTGCTGTCGTTCGCCTATTCCCTGCTGGCGAACGACTGCGCCGCTGCGCTGGAAGCCGTCGGACTGGACAGCTATGTCGGTTTTCTGCACACCGACCGTCCGGGCCGGCAGTCTCTTGCCGCCGATTTGATGGAAGAACTGCGGCCGTGCTTTGCAGACCGTTTTGTGCTTTCGGCTGTCAATCTCGGCAGGTTTTCCGCGAAGGATTTTGAAGTGCAGGAGAACGGTGCGGTTTATCTCTCAGAGAACGCCCGCAAAACCTTTTTACAGGGCTGGCAGGAGAAAAAGCGCGAGGAAATTCGTCACCCGTACCTTGAGGAAAAGCTGTCTTGGGGTATGGTTCCGTATGCACAGGCCTTGCTGTTGGCGCGCTATTTGCGCGGCGATACGGACGATTATCCGCCGTTTTTGTGGAAATGAGGTCCGAATATGCTGGTTGTGATTACTTACGATGTCAACACCGAAACAGCCGCCGGGCGCAAACGCCTGCGGCAGATTGCCAGGCAGTGCGTCAATTATGGACAGCGTGTGCAGAATTCCGTGTTTGAATGCCTGATTGACGCGGCTCAGTGCCGTATGCTGCAACAGAAGCTGTGCACCATTATGGATGATGAACTGGACAGTCTGCGATTTTACTATCTCGGCAACAAATATGAAAATAAGATTGAGCATTTTGGTGCGAAACGCGGCTATGAGCCGGAAGGCGTGCTTATGGTGTAAGGCGGTGCGAAGTGCAAGCAAACCGAAAAGCGTCGGCGCTTCGCACCGTAATTTCCGATAGATTATATACAATAGTTTTATCGGATGTCAAATTTGCAACTGTGTTTTGCACGAATCTATGCAAAACGGTTATTATAATTGTTTATTTTGTGAAAATCATCAGGGATAGTCTTGGTGATTTTTGCTGTCGCTCCCTTCACGGGAGCGTGGATTGAAATGGAATTTGAGAGAGTGAGGTGACGAGATATGCCAGCGTCGCTCCCTTCACGGGAGCGT
>OLQV01001284.1_pt1 | contig 19326 bp, 12 predicted proteins | sample 1672371 | NCBI WGS metagenome assembly OLQV01 (sample SAMEA3136676, study PRJEB25190) | human gut metagenome
AATCTGCCCGACGCACGGAACCGAGCCCCCGTAACCCCCGTTTCGCTGCACATCTCCGATGTGTCAGCGCAAAGGAAGGTAAGGGGAGTCAAGAGGGGACAGGAAACCATACGGTGTCCTGTCCCCTTTTGCCCTCCGCCGTGGGTACGGCGTCTCCGCCGCCAGACGGCGGCAATTCCCGCCGGTGTTCACCGGCGTTTCCCCCGCCGCCGGGCGGCGGCAATTTTATGCGTAATAGGCAATGCGCAGCAGCTCCTCCGGCGTGGTAACGCCCTCCCGCACCAGCTCCAGCCCCTTCTCCCGCAGGCTCTTCATCCCCTGATGCTCTCTCGCGTAAGCCTCGATCTCCTCAGCCTCCGCGCCGCGGCTGATCATGCGGCGGATACTGCGGTCGACGGCAACGATCTCGTGCACGGCAACGCGCCCGCGGTAGCCGGTCCCGTTGCAGTGCATGCAGCCCGCGCCGCGCCGGACGGTCCGGATGTCCCGGCCGAGCAGCGCCTGCTCCTGCGGCGTGACCGCAGCCTCCCGCGCACAGTGCGGGCACACCTTGCGCATCAGCCGCTGCGCCACCAGACCGACCAGAGAATTCGCGATCAGATAGCGGTCAACGCCCATGTCCGCCAGACGGACAACACTGGAGACCGCATCGTTTGTGTGCAGCGTGCTCAGCACCAGATGGCCGGTGATGGCGGCGCGGACCGAGATCCCGGCGGTCTCGCCGTCGCGGGTCTCGCCGACCATGATGATGTCCGGGTCCTGACGCAGCAGCGCGCGCAGACCGGACTCGAACGTCAGCCCGGCGACCGGATTGACCTGCGTCTGGTTGATGCCCGGCACGTTCTGCTCCACCGGGTCCTCGACCGTGGAAATGTTCACCTGCCGCCGCGACAGGTACTCGAGCACCATGTACAGCGTGGTGGACTTGCCCGAGCCGGTCGGGCCGGTGAGGTAGATGATGCCGTTCGGCGAGTTCAGCATGGGCAGGAACCGGGCGTAGCTGTCGTCGTCCATGCCGAAATGCTCCGCATGATCGACATGACCGGCCGCCGCAAGAATGCGCAGCACCGCCTTTTCCCCGAACACGGTCGGCAGGAGCGAGACGCGGATGTTTACGTGCCCCTCCTGTCCCGCGCGGATGCGGAAATGACCGTCCTGCGGCAGACGGCGCTCGGCGATGTCCAGATTCGCCATGATCTTGATGCGCGCGATCAGCGGCTGATGCACGCTGCGCTCGAGCGTCACATAGTCGACGATCGTGCCGTCGATGCGCATGCGCACGCGCGTTTTCCCCTCGAACGGCTCGATATGGATGTCGCTCGCGCCCGTGCTGACCGCGCGGTCGAGCAGGCTGCTGAGCAGCTTGACGATCGGCGCTTCCGGGTCGCCGCTCTCGCTTTCCTCGATGTGCACAAGCTCCGCGTCGCTTCCGGCGAAGCCCTCGTTGGCGGTCTGCGCCGCCTGCTGTGCGCCGACCTCGGCATAATAGTAGCGGATCGCGCTCTGAAGCGGCCCCAGCTCGCTCAGGCGGATGACCACATGACAGCCGGTCAGCTGGCGCACCTCCTCGAAGGCGAAGTAGTTGAGCGGATCGTTCGTCACGATCTCGAGGCTCCCCTCCGAGGCGCGGACCGCGAGCAGGTTCTGCTTTTCCGCCAGCTCGCGCGGGATCAGGCGGACGGCCGCCAGATCGACCTGTATCTGTCCGATGCTCACGATCTCCAGTCCCAGACGGGCGGCGAGCGCCTCGAGCACATGGGTCTCGGTGATAAAGCCGAGCTCGATCAGGATCTGACCGACGCGCTTTTCGCGGTGCTCCTTCTGGTAGGCGAGCGCCTGCTCCATCTGCTCCTGCGTGATGCAGCCGCGCTCCATCAGCACCTCGCCGATGCGTAAATTGGTTTTCATGCGTCCGCCTCCCTGCCGCTGCCGCACAGATAGATCTCCAGCGTGCCGGTGATCAGGCTGGTGCTGACCGCCTGCGTGTTGTTCTCTACGTAATCATAGTCCGAAATGCTGAAATTCGTCACGCGCAGCCCCTTGCAGCTGCGCTCCACCTCGTCGAGGAAGTGCAGCCACTGGCTGACGTCGCCCTGCGCCGAGAGGGTCGCGGTGCCGATATAAACGCCGCCGCCCGTCTGCGGCGCGTTCGGTGCTTCGCCGGTCTGGTCTGCGCCTTCGGCAGGCGCGGCAGAGCCGTCCGTCTGCGGCGCGTCCGGTGTTTCGCCGGTCTGGTCTGCGCCTTCGGCAGGCGCGGCAGAGCCGTCCGCCTGCTCCTGCACGGCGAGATAGGCGCTGACCGCGCCCGGAACGGCCTCGGTCAGCGTCAGCGACTGCGGGAACAGGCCGTTTTTGAGCGCGAGGCCCGTGATGATGTCGTCCATCTGGCGGGTCTCGAGACCGTCCGGATAGTATGGCTCGCCCGCGGTCTTCAGCGCCGCCTCGTTCTGCGCGATGCTGTCGTCGAGGGCCGCGCGCGCGTCGATCTGCGCCTGATATTCCTGCTGCTTTTGCAGGGCGGCCTCATATTCGCTTCCCAGCGCTTCATGCTCGGCGAGCGCCGGGCGGATGAGATGCACGCCGAACACGGCGAGGATCGCGAGACAGGCCGTCAGTCCGAGCAGCTTTTTGTCGCGTTCGGTCAGGGTGAGGTTCATTCTGCGGTCTCCTTTCCCTGCAGGATGCAGTTCAGGCTGAGCACGTACATGCCGTCCTCATAGGTATAGCCGGTGTAGTCCACCTTGCGGAACAGGCCGAGGCTTTGCAGCTTGAGCACATAGCCCGGGATGTCGATGACGCTGGTGCTCTGCGCGTCGAAGCGCAGTGCGCCGGTGTCCGCGTCGTAGCCGGTCAGCGACATGCTGACCTCGGCGCCGCCCGCCGCGCCGATCCGGCTGATCAGCGCGCTGTCCACCTGCGGATAGGTGGCGAGCGCGTCGGTCAGCGCCTGCACCTGTCCGAGCGCCTGCACCAGACTGTCGTTGTACTGCTGCCGGTCCGCCGCCTCGCTGTACTGCTGGGTGACCGCCGGGTCGAGCAGCCAGGCATTGACGTCGTCCGTCCGGCTGCTCAGGCTGCTGTTCATCAGCAGCAGCACGCCCCAGATCAGCACGCACACCAGCAGGCACACCGCCGCGGGCGTGAGAAAATGATGCAGCAGGCCGGAGCGTCCCTTTTCGCCGCGCATCAGGCGGCGGTAGCTGCGGAGCAGATCAAGCTCTTTCTTTGCATGAATCACGCTCTGTCCCTCCTCATCGAATCAGCGCCTCGGCGCAGCCGAGCCAGTCGCTCAGCCTCTCGCCGTTCGGCAGGGTGCGGAATGCCGGGCATTCCGGCAGACGGCTCACCCGCAGGCCAAGTTCCCGGATGCCCGCGAGACAGACCTCGAAATCGTCGTCCGGGCAGCCGGCGTAAAATACATCGGTCAGCGGGCTCGCCGGGCGTCCCGTCGTGTGGAACTGCATCGTGCCGGAGACGCTGCGCGTCATCTCGGTGCCGAAATCCAGTGTGCCCGGCTCACTGAACACGCGGCTGCGGCTGGAATAGCGGTACGCGCCGTTCTCCACGAGCAGCGAGAGCACGCTGCTGCCCTCGAAGCACAGGCAGACGAAGGTCATGCTTTGCAGCGACGGCATGGCGCGCAGCAGGCGGAGCCGTCCGGCCATGGGGACGGTCACGCTGCCGAGGCGCAGACCGAGCCGATCAGCCATCGCGAGGTATCCCGCCATCGTCTCCTTCCGGCAGGCGGCGCAGAACAGCTGCTGACGGCCGTCGGCGTCCGTGCCGAGCGGCAGATAGTCCGCCGCGACCGGCTGACCGTCGTGCGCGCGCATCTCGTGCTGCACGAGCTCCTCGAGCCGGCTCTCCGGCATGCGCGGCGCGGTGACGGTGTGGGTCGTGACCGCCTCGTCCGGCAGGACGAGCGTGATGCCGCGCGTCGGCAGGTCATGCGCCTGCCAGAGTGCGCCGACCGCCTTTTCCCAGTTTTCCATGCCGCCGCCGTGCGCGGGGGCGCGGTAGAGCGCCTGCACGGAGGGCTTCGCGCCGGGTCTGCCGACCGCGGCCAGCACCTGCTCCTCCTGAAGCGCCAAAACGGTTGTATTCATTCTCATTTCTCCCCTTTTGTTAGGTTTACACGTTTCCGAGGTTATACGTTCCCCGAGCTCTCGATCGCGCTGTACGAGCCGATGATCGGAGACATGACCGCGATGATGATAAAGCCGACCACAAACGCCATCAGCACGATCAGCATCGGCTCGAGGATGGTCATCATGCGGCGGCTCGCCTGCTGCGCGTCGTACTCCATCGAGTCCGCGATGGAATCGAGCATGGAATCCAGCTGTCCGGTCTCCTCGCCGACCGCGATGCTGCTGCACAGCTTGCGCTGGAAACCGTCCACGCTCTCGAGCGCGGCGGACAGGCTGACGCCCGAACGCACCTGCGCGAGCACGGCGTCGAACTGCGAGACGATGTAGGCGTTGCCGATGGTGTCGCGCGCGGTCTGGAGCGCGGTGATGATCGGCAGGCCGCTCGCGTACAGGCTGCTGATGGTGCGCGCGAAGCGTGCCGTGCAGATGATGCGGTGAAGCTTTCCGAACACCGGCATTGTGAGCTTTCCCCGGTCGAGTGCGAGCCGGACGGACGGCACACGCCGCAGCGCGCGCAGCGCAGCGGCGAGCGCCGCAAGCCCGAGCAGCAGCAGGTACCATTTCGTCACCATGAAATCGGAAAACGCCATCAGCGCCAGCGTGACCGCCGGCAGGGAGTCCATCGTCGAGAACAGGTCGCTGAACTGCGGCAGGACGAAGGTGACGATGACGACGGCGACCGAGAGGACGGCGAGGATCATCGGGTACATGAGCGCGGATTTGACCTGCTGATTCATCTGATGCGCCTTTTCATAGTGGACGGCGAGCCGCTCCGCGACCCGGTCGAGCCTGCCGCTGCCCTCGCCCGCGCGGATCATGCCGAGCATGAGCGCCGGGAACACCTGCTGCGCCTCGAGCGCGTCGGACAGGCTCGAGCCCTTGCGCACCTCGCTCAGCACGCTCTCGTACACGCGGCGCAGACCGGCGCTGATGCCCTCGTCCTGGGAAATGATCGTGAGCGCGCGCACCAGACTGACGCCCGAGGCGAGCAGCGTGGAAAGCTGGCGGCACAGGTCGCTGAGCTCCTGCGGACGAAGCGTGCGCGGGCGGCGGTCTGCGCCGCGGCCGGTGACGCGCTGCGGGTACAGTCCCTGCTCGAGCAGCTGCGCGTACAGCGCGTCATAGTCCGCCGCCTCCATCGTGCCGCGGACGGTCCTTCCGTCGATATCCTTTGCCGTGTAGCGGAACAGCGTGTGTCCGCCGGACGGACGGCGGTTGTCGGATGCAGCCATGCTGACCCTCCTTTTCATTGATTACAGTAAGCCGATATACCAGTCTGCGAGGCGCTCCCCGAAGAACATCGCGGCGGCGATGCCGATGCACAGGAACGGCCCGAAGGCGAAACGGGTCTTTCGATCCGCCTTTTTCGCGGCGAGCAGCAGCGCGCCGAAGCCGCCCCCGAGCAGGATGCCGAGAAAGGCGGCGACGACCGTCAGTCTCGCGCCGAGGAAAAAGCCCGCGCCGAACATCAGCTTGATGTCGCCGCCGCCGAAGCCGCCCGGGACAACGAGCGCGAGGAGCAGCATGGGCAGGCTGACGATCACGCAGCCGAGCAGCCGGGATTTTATCCCCGGACCGGGGAAAACGAACTGCGCCGCCGCGCCGCAGACCAGCAGCAGCGCCGGGAAGCGGTCATAGATCTCGAGCGTGTCGATGTCCATGAACGCCACGACCGTTAAAATGCCGAGTACGGCGAACGTCAGCGCCGCCCGCGCGGTCTCGCCGCCGAAGGCGGCGCAGCAGACGCAAACGCCGCCGCCGCCGAGCACCTCGAGCCAGAAATCCCTCGCGGGGATGCGCGCGCCGCAGCCGCGGCAGCGGCCGCCCTGCACGAGAAAGCTCAGACACGGGACGAGCTCGGCGGCCGACAGCGTGCGCCCGCACGCGGGGCAGTGACTGCGTCCCTTGACCACGCTCTCTCCGCGCGGCAGACGCCAGATCACAACGCCGAGAAAGCTGAATATGCTCGCGCCGAGCGCGAAGCGCAGCAGCCATAATACCGCGCAGGCGATGTAAAGCATTGTTTTTCCTCCTCGCTGGGGTCGGTATGGATCGGTTTTTTTACAGAAATGTGCCATGCCGCAGGCAGAGCGGATGCACCGTTACAGCGCTCCGCCGATGCAGCGGCAGGGGTGGGTCAGGTATTATTTAGCGCACTCATAAGTGCTGCCGTTATAGGTGCAGGTAACACCGTTGTGTGTATATACCAACTGAGATACCTTATTTCCATCGAACTTAACCGCCTTATCACCAGTGCCAAGCTTGCCCTTACCGGTCAGCTCAGCCAGTTCCAAAATATCAGTATCGGTCGGAGTTTTTGCGGTGCCCTTCTTCTCTACATTTGCATAAGCCTCGTCATACAGCGTCTGCGCCGCCATTACACACTGACGGGTCTCCGCGATAACGTTCTTTTCCTTTGCACGGTCAATATATCCAGTCAGCGCCGGGATCAGCAGAGCTGCCAGGATCGCCAGGATGACCAGGACTACGATCAGCTCTACCAGCGTAAAGCCGCCCTTCTTGCTGCGGCGCTTCTGCTGCAGCGCGATCATTTTTTCCATCATGATCTTGTTCCTCCAAATTTCGTTTTTGTTTTTCTATTTCTGTAAACCGCGGCGGTGCTCCGCGGGATTACACTTCTTTTGTTTATGCCGCCGGACGCTTCTGCGCCGTGACGCCGGTTTTGACCGGGATGTCGTACCGCAGGTCGATGAGGAGCGAGTCCGAAAAGACCGCGTCGGTCATATCCGCGTCGCGGAAGATGGTCACGGTGGCGGTGACGGTGCGGCCGGACTCGTCGAGCTCGAAGTACAGACCGGCGCGGAGACCCATGTAAAATCCCTTTGCATAGGTCTGCGCGAGCGCGCGCGCGCACGGCGTGCCGTCCGCATTTTTGCTGTAGAAAACGCCGGTGCTGTTGTCGTAATAGCGCTCGAGGAGATACCCCTTTTCGACCGCCGCCTCGGTGCCTGCGGGGCGGGAGCCGACCATGATCGCAGTCTCCGCGCAGCCGTCCGCCGTGAGCAGCTCGACGGCGTTCGATGTGCCGAACTCGACCGCAGAGCCGCAGCTGCTGCCGGTCCGGTTCGTGATGTCCGCGCCGTTTTCGTAGCATTTGATGTACTCCGTGGCGGTCTCGACCCGGCTGCGCACGGTCTCGAGCAGGTCGTCCGCGATCAGCTCGGCGCTGTTCAGCTCCTGCGTGCGGCGCGAGATCTCGGCCGCCGGGCGCAGGGACGCGCTGAACACGGCGATGACCAGACAGAGCAGTCCGGCGCTGACGATCAGCTCGACCAGCGTCATGCCCTCCCGGCCGCGCAGGACAGAGCGAATGCGTTTCATGCGGTCACTCTCCCTTCGCGAACCGGCAGAAGGGGACGGTCTTGCCGGACGGGGCGCGGGCGGTCACGGTCTGCTTTCTGACCCGGACGCGAAAGGCGTTCAGGCCGGTCTCCGTGCCGTCCGGGGTCGCCGCCCGGAAATCATAGGCCGCATCGTCGTCGCCGGCGGGCGTTCCCGCCCGCACCTCTCTCTGGAGAACGACCGCGTCCTCGCGGAGCTGCTCCGCTTTGCGCTGTGCGTTCGAGGCGAAGCCGACCGCGCCGTTCAGCGCGCCGAGCAGCAGCATGAACACCACCGTCGAGACCAGGATCTCGACCATGGATTCTCCCCGGCGGTCACGCAGCACCTGTATCAGTTTTTTCATTCGGCGGCACCTCCGGCGGGTTTGTTGACGGGCTCGTATTTCTTGTAGGTGGTGTAGCCGGGGTCATAGCGGTAGCTGATGAAAACCTCCTCGGTCTGTCCGTTCTCGTCTGTTTTCGGCTCGAGCAGGTCCGCGATGCTGTGGCTCCGGCTGAAATATTGGCTGACCCAGTACACCGGCGTGATGCTGCCGCCCTCGCCCTCCCAGGTGTAGATCGGCTGAAAGCCGTCCCGGCGGTAATACTCGGTCGTGTAGGTGAAGCTGTCCGCGCCCTTTTCCACCCGGACGCTGACCGAAAGCTGATAGCGGATGAAGGTCTGCGCCGAGATCTCGGCGGTCTGCCGGTCCTTTTCCGCATAGGGGAAACGGCCGGTCCGGTCCGCCGGGTTCTGCTCGCTGTCCGTGTTCTGCTTTCGGAGCATGACGGTCACTTTTCCGTAATCGTCGTCCTCGGAGCCGGCGCTGTAATAGTAGGTGGTGTGCTCCGGGTCGTCCGCGTCGTAGGCATCGAGGTTTTCCAGCACGCTGTTGGCGTACTGGTAGAACGTCGCGGAGCCGTCTGTGGTCTGCGGCCATTTATCGTCCGCGCCGCCGAGGTCGGTGCGCTCGGTGTTGTACGCCGTCAGCTCGCTGTCGAGCACCTGCGCGAAGGACTGCGCGAGCTGATAGCAGCGCTCGCGTCCGATCTTGCGGTTCGCCCGCGAGAGCAGCATGGACGAGGAATAGACGATGCTGAGCGACAGTCCGATCAGGACGGCGACCGCGCAGAGCGCGATGACGAGCGAAACGCCGCTCCGCCTGCCGCGCCGCAGCGCGTCCCAGCCCTGCCGTATCCGGTTCATGTCTGCCGCCTCCTTTGTGTCATGAAAATTCGCGTTCGGCAGCGTCGGACGCTGCATAGCGCGTGCTCGTGCTGTCTGCGGTGACAGATACCTGACGGATCTGCACATCGCTGAGCGACAGCGTCTGATTGTCGTGTGTCGTCATCGAGAAGAGATTGGGCAGCTTGAGCGTGAATACGCCGTCCTCCGCCCGCAGCATGGTATTCAGCTGACAGCTGTAATAGCGGATGCTGCCGCCGGTCAGGCTGTAGCGGCCCGTGACCGTGCTTCCCGGCTTTACATTGTACCAGCCGCCGCTCTCCGCCGCCGGAGTTTGACCGGAGACCGTGATAAGCGGCTGACCGCCGCTCATGTCGACGGAAACGAGCGCGGACTGATGCGCCTGATCGGTCAGCGTGATCGTGTACCGGTCGGCGTTTTCCACCTCGCGCCACGAGAGCGTGGTCAGAAGGGCGGTCCAGTCCGCCTGATAGATCATCAGGTTCGCCTGACCGTAGGTGACGCGCACGGTCTCGTTCACGTTCGCGAGCGACGCTGCCGGCGTGTCCAGACGGACGCGGGGGAGGGTGACGGTATCGCCCTCGACCCATGCCGAGCTGACCTGTCCGGCCGACTGGGAGATACGGGTCTCGAAGCGGATGCTGCGGCCCGCGTATTTCGTGTCCAGACCGGACAGCGTGCAGACATAGCTGCCGCCGCTCTCGCGCATCGCGGAGACCGGATACGTGCCGAGCTCGCGGTGCGCCTCGTCATAGATCACCGCCCGGAGCAGGCAGGTGCTGCCGCCCGGCGGCATACTCGCCGCGTCCTGCGGCGTGACGGTGACGGTCAGGCCGCCGTTTCGGAAATCGGACGCCGCGACCGGGTCGGACGAAGCATCCCCCAGCCAGCTGTACGCCCATTTGACGCGCGGCGCGGACAGGCGCTCGGGCACGGTCATCGTATAGACGATGCCGTTCGGGCTGTTCGCGTAGCCGGTATCGTCCGCCTCCGCCACAAGATAGAGGTCGACGGTCTTTCCGGCGTACTGCTCGAGGCTGCGCTTGACCGAATAGCTGCCGCCGCCGGCGGGCACGAGATCGCCAAGCGGCTCGGCCTGTCCGCCCTTCGGCTGCACATAGATCCGGTAGCCCGCGCAGCCGGTCTCGCTCCCGGACGCGCGCCAGCTGATGTCGTATACCAGCTCGTTGGTATCCGGGTTGGATACCGACGGCTGACCCGGACGGGGGAGGCGCTGCTTAACAAGACAGGTCTGAGACGCGCTCAGACCGACCTCGCCGTAGGCCTGCCCCAGACGGGTGACGGTCAGCTCGACCGCGGCGTACTGCCAGTCGTCCGCGCTGACGGTGAACTCCTTTGCGGCGCTGTCCGTGTAGACCTCGCCCAGCGGGATGCCGACCCTTGCGCGGTCGGCGGTGATGCCCGTGAGACGGACGCTGTAGCGCGCTTTTGCGGCGCCCTGACCGGGCTGCGTCCACGAGAACCGGTAGCTGATGCTGCCGGACGCGCTGCGGCTGAGCTCGGGTGCGTTCAGCACCGGCGCGGCGAGCGGCGTGATTTGCAGCTCAGTGTATGCGATGTAATCGGCAAAATCCTTCGGGGAGCCGAGGACATGGCTGTAGATCGTGCGGTCGGGCTGCTGTTCGCCGGAGGCGCTGTACGTGCGCAGGGTAACGGCGGCGTCGCCGCTCTGCCGGGTCTCGCCGTAGGTGATGACCGGGCCGAGACCGGAGGCCGCATACCACGCGCGCACGCGGCGGTTTGTGACGGTATCCGCGAAATACTGCACCGGCAGGTCGCGGAAGTTCGCCGTGACCGTGCTGCCCGCCGAGGTCAGCACATCCTCATGCGCGAAAACGTATTCCTGTCCGCCGACCGTGCCGAGCAGCTCGATGCGGTAGACCGGCGGGGTCTCCATCGTGGTCTCCCGGACGGTCAGCGCCGCCGTGACGGTGAAATCCGCCGCCGTGCTGCCCGAATACGACGCGGTCAGGCTGCTGATGCTGCCGTCCGGCCGGTACGCCGGCGTGTCGATCGGGATGGTCCGGGTCACGGAAGCCGGCTGGATGCCGTTCGTGACATCCGCCGACGCGGTCACGATCAGCTCCTGCAGGCCGCCGCCGCGGATCTCGGCCGCCGGGCGGCTCTTGTCGAGCGTCACGGTCTGCGAGCCGAGGCGGCAGACGACCTTCCAGCCGCCAAACGGCGCATAATCGGCAAGGTTGTTCAGCGAGAGCCGGTAGACCGCCGACTCCTTCCAGCCGTTCGACCGGGACGCATTTTCGTGCCCGGTCAGACGGATGCTGATGTCCGGCGTCGGCAGGACCGAGACGTCTACCGTCTGCGCCTGCTTCCATGCGGAGGGCGCGGTGTCCTCGAACAGGCTGACCGCGCGGACGGAAAGCGTGATGCTCTGCCCTGCGGTGTCGGTGTCCAGACCGGCAGGCAGCTGGAACGTGCCCTCCGTCGTGCCCGCGCCGTAGGCCTGCGTGCCGTTAAGCTCGGGGTCCCACAGACCCTGCCCCTTGCACTTCGGGATAAAGCGCAGACCGGACAGCACCTCTCTGCCGTTGACCGAAACTCTGCCCTCGTAGTACAGCGGACGGTCGTCGTCCGTGATCGAGACCTCGAAGCCGCCCTCGCTGTTCTGGCGCAGCGAAACGTCGAAGGAGCCGTCGAGCGCGCCGCCGTCCGTCCTGCCGTGCTCGAAGTCGCGGTAGGCGGTGCGGGCATAGGCGTCCATGCCGCTCGCGCCGCCGTTTCGGGTCTTGACCGCCTGCTGGAGCGTTCCGCCGCCGTGGTTAAACACATACGGCTCATACGAGTACGGCATATCATAGATAACGCGGCCGACGATCTTCCCGGAGGAGGTCTCGGTCATGATGCCGTGCCCGTCGATCGAGGTATTGGACGGGGTCATGTTGCAATACATGCCATACTTGGTCGTCGCGAACGAGTCGACCGGAGTGAGGGTCGGCCCTGCCACAGCGGCGAACAGCCGATGATCGAACAGGCCGTAGCCGAGCATACGCGAATACGCGCGGCGGGATTCGTTGCGGTTTGTGTAGTTGGAGTCGATGCCGCCCGAAGCGTACTGGTTGGTGATGGCCCAGGCATCGTCAAAGTAGTAGTTGTTTCCGGTCTTTTCCGCGCTCAGCGTATCCGAGCCGCCGCTGTGCATAAAGACGATCTCGCGGTCCTTTTGGCCGGGCGTGACCGAAAAGCAGTTCTGAATATAGGTATCCGTCGCGGGTTGCGTCCGGCCGTAGGCATAGCGGTCGCCGAAGATGCCGGCGGTGAAGTTGTAGCCACTGAGCGTCTGCGCATAGTTGCGGCAGCGGTCGATGTTCAGCGTGATGTTCTCGGTCGCATTGGTGATGAGCTGTTGTGCCTGGCGGTTGTTCGTGATATTCGCCACGCCGTCCGCCGAGAAAAAGCCGACGATGCCGGAGGCCATGGAGCCCGAATAGATCTCGACGCCCGGGCCGTTGACGCAGTCCGCGACATTGATCGTGAACGCCTGACCCTTTCCGGCGTCGGCGGCGTAGGCCGTGACATTGCCGAGGATGCCGCCGCTGTCGTTCGCGCAGTCGGCGACGCTCCGTCCGTTCCGTCCGTACAGACTGCCGTGGTTCTGGCAGCTGAGGATGTTGAAGTCCTGACCGGAGGAGGCGTGATACAGCTGCGCCACGATGCCGCCCGACGCGCCTACCCAGTTCGCCTTGAAGGTGGTCTGGAGATTGCCGTAGTTGTAGCAGCGCTCGAGCGTGCCGCCGTTGTTCGTCCACTGGCCGATGATGCCGCCCGAGTAGTGCGACAGGCAGCCGTAGACCGTTCCGTAGTTGATGCAGCCCTCGATCAGCCAGTCGGCCGTCGTGCGGTTGGTCTGGGTGCCGATGATGCCGCCGGCGAAACGGTTGGTGTTGGCGCGTCTAAGCTGACGGCCGACGAACGCCCGGTTGAGCAGGAAGGAGAGGTCTTTTTCGCTCTCGTTCATGCCGATGATGCCGCCGGTGCCGACGCTGATGCTGTCCGAACGGTTGACGAGCAGCCAGTTTCCGCTGACGCAGCGCTCGAGCGCGCCGGACGGCGCATTGCAGCCCGCGATGCCGCCGAGACTGCCGTTGCCCGTGACGATGATCTGCATGGTGCGTCCCTGCGCGACCGGTTTGCCGCTCGAAGCATAGGTCAGCTCCTCGATGTCCGCGCCGTCCTGCCATTTGACCCAGCTGCTGTCCGCAGACAGGCCTTTCGCGTTCGCGAGCAGCTCGCTCACCTCGCGGACATTCGCCATCAGGGTCTCGGTGCTCTTATCGCCGGACAGGGCGACCGTGCCCTTGTTATAGCCGGTCACGCCGCCGACCATGCCGTTTTTGACCGTGATCGCGCCGGTTCTGGTATTGTCTATGTAGCACTGCTCGATGATGCCGGTCGTGTCGTTCTTGCCTGCGATGCCGCCGATGTGCGTGGACAGGCGCTCCTTGTCGGAGGCCGAGGTGGTGGCGGTCGCGGTGTACACGCCGTCCGCCGTCAGCGTCAGCGCGGAGACCGTGTTTCCGCTCAGCAGACCGCCGTTGACGCCGGCGATGCCGCCGTAGCAGTTCGCCGCGGCGCTCTTTCCCTCGGTGATCGCGCCCGAATAGGTGCAGTTTTCCACTTTGCCTGCCGCCGTGCCGTCGGACGAGGGCGCGCAGTTCTGACCGACCACGCCGCCGAGGTACTGATAGCGGGAAAAGCCCTCGAAATCCGAGGTGACGCGGACAGAACGGACCGTGCCGCCCGGCCGGTTGATGCCGACCGCGCCGCCGACCTGCAAAGCACTCGCGGAAACGTCATATTCCGGCTGCTGCGCGACCTCGGCGTCCGCGACCGTGCCGCTGTTGTCGCCGACGAGCGCGCCGAGCAGAAAGGCGCTGCCGGAGATCGTGACCCGGTCTCCGATTTCCGCGCCGCTGACCGTGCCGCCCTTGTGGTTGACCGCACAGACCGCGCCCGCCGCCGTCCGGCTGCGCGTGGTGAGCGTTACCGCCGCGCCGCCGCTGCCGACCGCGCAGTTCTGAATGCGGCCGAGGTTTTCGCCCGCGATGCCGCCGGCGTAGCCGTCGCTGCTGGCGACGCTGCCGTTGCCGTAACAGTTCTCGACCGTGCTCTCCCCGCTGCTGATGCCGACGATGCCGCCCGCCGCGCCCGTGTTCGCCGTGACCCGACCGAGGTTTTTCGCGAAGCGCAGACGAGCCGCCGCGCCCTCCTGCGCACCGGCGATGCCGCCTGCGAGACCGGACTCGGCGCGGACCTCCGCCGCCTGACTGGTCAGACAGCTGCCGCTCACGCCGCCGAGCGTGCCGCGGTTGATGCCGGCGATGCCGCCGACCTTGCTGCCGCCGCGCACGGTCAGTTCGCTGTCCGCGGCGATGACGTCGCCCTGTGCGCTGTCGTCCGCCGCGCGGAGCGTGCCGTCCGCAGTATTCACGCCGATCACGCCGCCGACGCCGCTTCCGGAGCCGGTGACGCGCCGCGCGCCCGCCTTCGCGCCCGAAAGCACGATCTCGCCGCCGTTTTCGCCCGCGATGCCGCCGACGCGGCCGGTGCCGCTGACGTTCGCGCTGCCGGTGCAGTTCTGCACCCGTCCGCCGCTGAGGTTAAAGCCGACGATGCCGCCGACCGCAGTGCGTCCGGTGACGGTGCAGTTTTTCCCGGCCGTGCAGTTTTCGATCGTGCCGACGTTCAGACCCGCGATGCCGCCGATATAATCCTGCGTTGCGCTGCCCATGCTGCCGGACAGCGTGCAGTCCGTGATGAGACCCTCGTTCAGACCGACCACGCCGCCCATGGCGTCCAGACCGTTCATCGTGCCCCTGCTGGCGCAGCGGTCGATCACATGGTTTTCACCATTGACGCCGACGATGCCGCCGACGATGGAAACGCGAAGCTCATCCGCACCCGGCTCATCGGACAGCGCCTGCGCCGCGTCCTCATGGCCCTGCGTGCGCAGATAGGCCGCGAGATTGACACCGGTTTTCAGCCTGCTGTCCGGGAATACGCCGTCCGCCGGACGGTCGAAGCCGCCCGCGTTCAGGCAGCCGACCACCTGCATCCGGCTCTGCGGCTCGCCGCAGCCGACGATGCCGCCCGCATACGCATACGCGCGGATGGTCATGTTATTGGAGGCAGTCGTCAGACGGTCCGCCCGGTTGCCGTCCGAGGTGATGGTGACGGTGTGCGGATTGGTGGAGGCCGTCACGGCGCCCGGCACATTGTCCCCGTTCTCCGCGATGCCCGGCAGGAGAGCGTACAGCGCTCTGTCCGCCCGGTCCTTTTCTGTATAGGTGCGCTGATAGCCGATCAGACCGCCGCAGAACGCCTCTGCGGTGACCGAGCCGAGGCTGTTGTCGACACGGAGTGAGCCGACCGTGATGTCCGTGTCCGGATCGACCACGTTCGCGCCGATCGCGCCGCCGACATAGTACCGCCCCTGCACGCTGGCCGGTTTGACGGTCAGCGTCTGCCCGAGGAGCGCCGTCGAGGCGTTCAGACCGGCAAGTCCCCCGGCGCAGTCGCCGGAGGCGAAAACGCTGCCGCCGATCAGGGTATAATCGACGTCGATCGTGCCGTCTGCATCGTTATAGCCGACCAGACCGCCGACGTAGTCCCTGCCGACCACGATGCCCGCCACGCTCTGCGTGGAGACGACGCTTTTTTTGTCAAAGACGATCTTGCCGCCGTTGTAGCCGGTCAGACCGCCCGCATAGCTGCCGGTCGCGCCCCAGCCGGTGACGCGCCGATAGACCGCGCCGTCGGTGTCGGACACGTAGCTCGCGCAGTTCACGATGGACGCGCTTTTCTCGTTCGCGCCGCAGATGCCGCCGATATACGCCTGATAGCCTGCGGCGACGCCGGTATTGACGCAGTTTTCGATGACGGAGCCGCCGCTGTTGCGGCCGATGATGCCGCCGACATAGGAGTTACCGATGACGCAGCTGGCGTTCGCGGTGACGCGGGCCGTGCCGTCAGACAGCAGCAGCTTGTTCGCGCCCTCGTTCGCGCCGCCGACGATGCCGCCGACGTATTCGCTTCCGAGCACATAGCCGTCCGCCCCGGTGGAGCAGCGGTAGAGCACGCTGCCGTTGCTGTAGCCGACGATGCCGCCGACATACCTGCCGCGCAGCCTGCTCCGGTCGGCCTGCGTATACTCGTAGTCCGCCGCACGGCCTGCCCGGCTGGTGCAGCCGCCGAGCGAGGCATGATAAGCGTAGCCGACGATGCCGCCGATGTACTGTCCCGCGAGCGAGGTCTTGTCCGCGTCCGCACTGCTGAGGACCAGACCCTCGTTCGTGCAGTCGCGCAGATCCTGAACGGTCGGCTGACCGCTGCCCGCAAGATAGCCTGCGATGCCGCCGGCCGAGCGGTTGCCCGTGACAGAAGCGCGGCTCGTGAGATTTTTGACGGCCGTGCCGGACACGGTAAGGCTGCCCGCGATGCCGCCGATGCCGCGCGCCTCGCCGGAGACCGGCAGCGTGCCGGTCACAGCGCCCGAGGCGGACAGGCCGGTTATCGTTCCGTTCCCCTCGATGACGCCCGCGACGCCGCCGATGCCCTCGGCATCCGCCGCCGTCAGCGCCGCACGCACCCTCGCGTCCTCGCCGTCCACGCTGTCGCTCTCGAGAGAGCCGCGGCTGTAGCCGCAGACCGCGCCGACGCCCTTGAGCGTGGCCGAGGAGACGTCCACCTGCGGAGAGAGCAGGCGCAGACCGCGTATCGTGCCGGAATTTTTCTGAAACAGACCGAGATACTCCGCGTTCGCGTCGATCGAGGTATCATCCAGCCGGAGGCTGCTGACGGCGTTCCCGCCGGTGAACACGGCGGCGATGCGGTTCAGCAGACCGCCCGCGCCGTTCAGCGTCTGACCGGTTTTCAGCTCCGGGATGCTCGGAAAGCCGATGTCCGTGCCGGAGGAGACCGTGAGCGCGCCGTGCGCGGCTGTGCCGTAGACCCTTACGCTGTCGCTCGTCCAGTCGAGCGAACGCGCGGCAACGGAAAATTCAGCCGCCTTATCCATGTAACGGATGTTGGACAGATGGCGGAAGGCTTTGACCTCGCATTCGGTGCCGTCGGCGCTCGTGCCGTCTCCGAAGAGCGTATTGGCGCGGTTCGAGTCGATGACGTCGCTCTTCTGGTACATCTCGCCGCTGTCGTATGCCGCGTTCGGGTCGGGGAAGGCCTGCACGGTCGCGTAGACCTCCGCCGGTGCGGCGAGTGTGCCGCCGAAGCGCGTGATGCTGGTGCTGCTGCTCTGGCGGAAGGCCGCCTCGTCCTCGGCCGAAAGCTCGTCGAGCCTGCTGTAGAGCTGCGCGTTCATCATGCCGTCCAGCACCAGAGAGGCACGTCCGGTGGTCTGGTCGTACTCTATCGGGAAGGTATAGTTTTTCTTCGTGCCGTCCTCGGCCGTGACCTCGAGCGGCTGCGCGCCGGTTTTGAGGGCGCTGCCCGGGACACGGATGGTCAGCAGCTGCTTCTTGTCCGCGCTGCTGTACAGCTTCACCTCATAATATACGTTCGCCCGGTTCTGCGCTCTGACGCTGCTCGACCAGCCCAGCGAGAGCGTTTCGCCGTTGACCAGATTGATCGAGGTGATCTTGAGCTTCGCCGCGTCCAGATTGACGACGTTGACCGCGTCCTGCACCGAGTAATAGCCAAGGCGCTCCGCGCGTCGGAGGTCGTAGCTGGCGCGGCTGTCCATGTCCAGCCATTCGCCGGACAGCTCCGCCGGCTGGCTGAGCGCGTTCGAGCCGTAGTACAGTCCCTTGCAGCTCGTGCCGTAAAAGACCGAGTAGACATGACCGCTCTCCACGTCGATCTCGATGCAGATCGCGGCGTTCAGCAGACTTTTGTCGTAGGTATCCTGCGAAAGCAGCTCGTCGACGAGACTGCCGTCGCCCGACAGCTCGCCCGAGGCATACTCGTCCGCGTCCAGACGGATGCCGTAGATGCGGCCGCTGAGCTTTTTCTGCTCCCCGTCCGCCTCGTCGAACGACCGGTTGAGCACGCCCTCGTCCTTCACCCGTCTGCAAAACGACTCCCATTCGCCGCCGGTGCGGCAGTACGTCAGCGCGGATTCCGCGGACAGATACATGGTCTTTGCGCAGGACTCGTTCCTGCGGAACTGCGACAGGTGGATATACCCGAGCAGGTTCGGGACAGCGATGGCGAACAGGATGCTCAGAATGACCAGCGTAACAGCCAGCTCTACCAGGGTAAAGCCGCCTTTTCCGCGCCGCTTCCCGTCCTTTTCCATTATTTTTGCGGAATTTGCCGTTTTCTGCACCGCAGCGCGCAAAAAAAGCCGCCGGAGCAAACTCCGACAGCCTTTCTGCAATTTAACGGGTTCTTTACGGCGGGGGGAGAGCGAGACGGTCAAAAAACCGCCTGCTATACCTTATTATATATAGGGCGTCTCTGCCCGCTGTGCCGCGCTCATTCCTCCGCCGCCGTCCGGCGTCGCTTCCTCTCGCGGATGAGCGTGGACTTGCTGATGCCGGTGAGCTTAACGACCTGCGCGTAGGAATGATCATCGAGCAGAGCCATCGCGTGGTCGAGCTGCTCGGCATCGAATTTGGGCGGACGGCCCTCACGGAAATTCGGGTCGGTCGCGCGCGCAACCGCCTTGCCCTCCTGCGTGCGCTGGACGATCATGTCGCGCTCGAACTGCGCGAACGACAGCAGCACGTTGCGCAACAGCGTGTTGACCGAGTCGTTGGACAGGATGCCGAGGTTCAATACGTTGATGGTGATGCCCTCGTCGATCATCTCGGTGATGAGGCCGGACGCCTGCGACACCGACCGCGCGAGGCGGTCGAGCTTGGTCACGATGAGCACATCGCCGCGCCGCAGCTGTGCGCGCAGCCTGTCAAATTCCGGGCGCTCGATCTTCGTGCCGGTGAAGGTGTCCGTGTAAATTTTTTCCGCGCCCGCCGCCGTCAGCGCCGCCTGCTGCGCGTCCAGACTGTTGCCGTCGCGCGCCTGCGTCTTGGTCGAGACTCTCGCGTAGCCGAATGTCATGTAAATTCCCCCGTTTTCCCGGTTTTGACACCGCGAGTTTTGAATATAGGTTTTGATACCTCTATTATAACTTATGACGCTGAGTTTTGCAACCGGTGGCGAAACTTTAAGGTTTCGAAACAGACTCGCATCATATCGAGCAATTACATGCAGAGATTTTTATACCGCCTCCAGCAGCGCAGCTTGTAATGCAGAATGATATGCTGGAACAGCGTGGTGCCGCGGGGCGATAGAATTGAGAAAGAGCAGTCACTGTAGTGGTGGCTGCTTTTGCTGTATTGAAGACTGCATGAAAATATGCTATGATAAAATTGGTAGATTAGGATTTAGAGGATGTGAATGAGCAGCATGAAGCAAACAAAAGAAGGAGTTAATTCGAAAAAACTCCTTAGTCTGAAGAATACAGGCAGCATCTTCGTGATTGCGGGGCTTTTGATGATTTTTGTAATAGCGTTGTACACATTTATTCTGCAAAGTTCTTACACTAAGACCGCCCTTGAAACAGAAATCACACGTGACACAGCGAGTGCAGATGCAGTACACAAACTTGTGGATGGAAGAATCGGCAAAGAAG
>OLQV01001289.1_pt1 | contig 19312 bp, 16 predicted proteins | sample 1672371 | NCBI WGS metagenome assembly OLQV01 (sample SAMEA3136676, study PRJEB25190) | human gut metagenome
ATGCACTCCCCCACATTCTCCGGGGTGAGCACTTCAAACTGCCAGTCCGGGTGCGCCTTCATAAAGTAGGTAATGTGCCCCCGCTTGCCGTGATACTTCTTGCCGGACAAATTGGCCATTTTCTCTACACTGTAAATATAATCGTTATAATCGTCGGAATAGGTGTAGTTGAATTTTCCCGGGAAATCTGCCTCCAGCAGTTCTTTATAGCTGGCGGTCACACCCAGCAGGCGCAAAGTGACACCATTTTCTGCCGCGTCCTGCTGTAACACCCGCACCGCATCGGCAAAATCGCCGGTGCCCACCGGGGGCGAATACGCAATATCTGCCCCTCTGCCGTAACGGATCAGCAAAAAGTCCTTGTAATGGCAAATGCAGGTCACATACGCCGTGCGCCAAACGAAAATGTTGCCAAATGTATACTCGCAGTTCATACTGTGGGCGTGGGACAGGCATTGATCCACCCAGGGCTTGTCCGTAATTTTCGGTTCCTTGAAATCAAGCATAAATGCGTTAATCTCCTTTGTTCTCGTTGCGTTGCAGCTTGCGCTTTTCACCGTTCGGCTCCACCACATAGGTGTTATCCAGTTGGCGGACTAAACTACGCTTAAACGAGTCAATGTAGCGACGGCGCAAAGCGCCCTGTTCTTCCTTTTCCGCCGGGGTCAGACCCTCCGGCGTTTTGGCCTTACGGGCCAGCGCGTTAATGCGCGCGATTTCTTCCGGTTTCATCAGTCCAAAAAGTCCTTTAATTTCTTACTTCTGCTGGGGTGGCGCAGCTTGCGCAGCGCCTTGGCCTCAATCTGGCGAATACGCTCACGGGTCACATTAAATTCCTTACCCACTTCCTCCAAGGTCTTGGGGTTGCCGTCCTCCAAGCCAAAACGCAGACTCAGCACCTTTTCCTCTCTGGGGGTCAGGGTCTTAAGCACATCGGCCAGTTGTTCCTTGAGCAGGCTCATAGAGGCAGCGTCTGCCGGGGCCAGCGCGTCATCGTCCGGGATAAAGTCGCCCAAATGGCTATCCTCCTCTTCGCCGATGGGGGTCTCCAAAGATACCGGCTCCTGGGCCACACGCATAATCTCACGCACCTTATCTACCGGCATCTCCAAATACTCGGAAATCTCGTCCGCCGTAGGCTCACGGCCGTTTTGGTGCAGCAGTTGGCTGTTGGCTTTCTTTACCTTATTGATGGTCTCCACCATGTGCACGGGAATACGGATGGTACGGGCCTGGTCCGCAATCGCGCGGGTAATCGCCTGGCGGATCCACCAGGTAGCATAGGTGGAGAACTTAAAGCCCTTGGTGTAGTCAAACTTGTCCACTGCTTTGATTAAGCCCAGGTTGCCCTCCTGGATCAGATCCAAGAACTGCATACCGCGACCCACATAGCGTTTAGCAATGCTCACCACTAAGCGCAGATTGGCCTCTGCCAGTCGCTTCTTGGCCTTTTCGTCATTATCCGCAATGCGGATTGCCAGCTCAATCTCCTCCTCCGGGGTTAGCAGCGGCACCCGGCCGATCTCTTTCAAATACACCTTGACCGGATCGTCCATGGCTGCGTTATCGTTAATGGCTACCGTCTCCGCAGCGTCCGTCTCCTTGGGCAGATCCACTTCCAGCGGAATACCGTCCAGCGCCTCGGCAGAAAAGTCGTCTACAATGCTGATGTTGGCCGAGTCAATCATCTCGTTCAGTTTTTCCAGCTCGTCCACATCCAGGTCAAGTTCCACAATTACATTGTCGATCTCTTGGGCGGACAGGTGGCCGGACTGCTTGCCCCGCTCCACCAGCTTCTTAAAGGCAGCGTTTTTCTTTTCTTCGCTCACCTGCTGCTGGGCAGGCAAATGCAATTCGTTGTTGCTCATAGTCTGAATCCTCATTTCATCGTATTTCTATATGTAAACCCATGGTTTATGAATGATGGCGAAACAGGTCACGAAAGGCCTGATCGTCCAGTTCTGCCGCGCTCTCCTGCTTTTTTTGCTGCTCAGCACGAATGGTTTGCAGACAGTCGGAAAATTCCTGCTTGGCGTCCGCTGACTCACCGCCACGGGCAATTATACCGGACAGGCGACCCATCTCGTCGTCCGTCAACCGGTCCCGCAGGTCCATCAGCTCCGTACCGTCACCATTCTCCAGCCGTTGCAAGATCAGCGTAAACACCCGTTGGGCAAAGCCGGGGGTCAGCCACTGCGGGTCAAAGTCCTTGCACAGGCGGCTGCAATCCGGATAACGCAGCAGCAAGCTGATCAACCGATCCTCCGCCCGCAGCTTGCGCAGGGAGGCGTCTGTGGCCATCGTTTCCCGCGCGGTCTTTCGCATATTCTCCTGCACAATACGTTTGAATTCCCGTTTTTCTCTTCTGTTGCCTTGACGGGCAACCAGGTCTTGCAGCTGCACCTTCATATTCTGCCGCTCCACACCCAGTTCCTCCGACAGGCGGGATACATACAAATCCTGCTCCACCGGCGGCAAAGTTGCCAGGATTTGCAGTGCGCCGCCGATAAAGTCGATCTTGCCCTGGGTAGTGGCCAAATTGTATTGACGGCGCAGGGCCAGCAGGCGAAACTCTGTTTCGTTAGACGCGCCCTCCAGCATACCCTTAAACTTGTCCCGACCGTAGGTACGAATAATTTCGTCCGGATCCTTGCCGCCCACCAGCGCGGGAATGCGCACTTTCACATCGGTTTGGTCAAACAGGGTCATGGCCTTTTGCAGCGCCTTTTGCCCCGCCTCGTCTGCATCGTAGGTTAGGATCACTTCCTTGGCGTAGCGGCTGATCAACCGCACCTGCTCCGTCGTCAGCGCCGTACCGCAACCGGCCACCGCATTGGTAAACCCGGCCTGGTGCATGGCAATCACATCCATATAACCCTCGCACAAAATCAGTGCATCCTCTTTGCTGTCTTTGGCAAAGTTCAGGGCAAACAGTTCGTTGGTCTTTTTGTACACCAGCGTGTCGCCGGTGTTGATATACTTGGGCTTGCTGTCATCCAGCACGCGGCCGCCAAAGGCGATCACATTGCCCCGCACATCAATAATGGGGGTCATGACCCGGTTGCGGAAGTTGTCATAATACCCTTTTTGCCCTTTTCGGGCCAGCCCGGCGTCCACCAGTTCTGCCGGTTGGTAGCCCTTGCCGCGCATATGCTTGAGCAATGCGTCCCACCGATTGGGGGCAAAGCCCAAACCAAAATGATTGATCGTGGCGGCACTCAGTGCACGACCGATATAATAATCATAGCCCACCTTGCCCTCCGGGGACAGCAGCACGCTATGGTAAAAGCGAGCGGCCTCTCGGTTCATCTCCAAGATCCGGCGACGCCGTTTGGACAGGGAGTCGTCAAAGCCGTCCTGGGGCATTTGCAGCCCTGCCCGCTGGGCCAGGGTCTTAACGGCGTCCAAATAGTCTAAATTCTCAATCTTTTTTAAGAAGGTGATGGCGTCCCCACCGGCACCGCAGCCAAAGCAGTAAAAGGACTGCGTAGCCGGGTACACGGTAAAGGACGGCGTTTTCTCATTATGAAAGGGGCACAAACCCACCAGAGTGGCGCCACGCCGCTTTAAGGTCACATAAGTGGAGATCACATCTTCTATATCCGTTTTCATTTTTAATTCCTGTAAAAAACTATCGCTCAAAGCCACGATCTCTCACCTCTTTCTGTCTATACTATAACGACCCTTACTCATGCCAAAACATAGGCACAAACAGGTGGTTAAACACTTTCAGTGCATAAGTATCGCTCATACCGGCTATGTAGTCGCACACGGCACGCTCGTCGCCGTCCTCACCGGCAATGCGCACATATTCCTCCGGCATTTCCTCCACATGGTCAATGTAGTAGCCATAAATTTTTGTCAGCATATCCACGGCTTTACGCTCCTCGCCCTTGCACACCGGGTTGGTATATACGGCGGTAAACATAAAATCGTGCAGATCGCAAAACAGTTCGTAAGTGTCCGAGCTCATACGAATCTTGTCCGTACTGTTCTCGATCACATCGAGCACCATGTGGTTGATGCGCTGGGATTTGGTCATGCCCAATGCCATACGCAGTTCCAGCGGAATATCCTCCTCCGCCATAACACCGGCACGGCAGGCGTCGTCAATATCATGATTGATGTAGGCGATTTTATCCGCAATGCGAATGATCTGCCCCTCCAAAGTGTAGGCCTCCTCTCCCTTGGTGTGGCAGAGAATGCCGTTTTTCACTTCATCGGTCAGGTTCAGCCCGGCGCCGTTTTTCTCGATTTTCTCCACCGTGCGCACGCTCTGAGCATAGTGGGTAAAACCGCAGGAGCACAAGCTGTTCAGCGCCCGCTCCCCGGCGTGGCCAAAGGGGGTGTGCCCCAGATCGTGCCCCAGGGCAATGGCCTCGGTGAGATCCTCATTCAGCTGCAACGCCCGGGCAATGGTGCGGGCGATTTGCGCCACCTCTAAGGTGTGGGTCAGGCGGGTGCGGTAGTGATCACCGCTGGGCGCCAGAAACACCTGGGTCTTGTGCTTGAGCCGCCGAAAGGAACGACAATGAATGATCCGGTCCCGGTCACGCTGAAAACAGGTGCGGATCTCGCACGCCGGCTCCGGCCGCAAACGGCCGCGGCTCTCTGCAGCCAAGCAGGCTTTTGGCGACAATATGCGTCTTTCATTTTCTTCCGATCGCAAACGAATTGCACTGTCCATAACGCCACTCCTATCCAATAGTCTATATTTTATACGCAAAAAGAGAAAAAATCCCTTTATTTTATAAATTCAATTTGTTTCTTGACGAAAGCTAAGAAAAAAGGTATGCTGTTGATGAAATGAGTGATGAAAAATGTATTGGATTCTTCCCGTAATCCTTGCCGCGGTGGTGCTGTTTCTGACTTTTGCATACAACCAGAACAACCGCCCGGATATAACCGCATACTATATGTCGGCTCCAGGTGCGCCAGCCTGTACGGTGGTGCACCTGTCAGATCTGCACTCCAAGCCCTCCGCTCGTATTTTAAACGAAACAGCCGCCCAAAAACCGGACATCGTCTGCATTACCGGTGATTATATCAACGACAAAAATCGGAATCGCCAAAAAATGCTGGACTACGGACGGCAGCTGGTGCAGCTGGCGCCGGTGCTGTACATTCCCGGCAATCACGAGCGACGGCTGGCGGATTTTGATACTTTGATGCATGAACTGTCCGCCATCGGCTTTCACGTGCTGACGGATAAGATCGAAACGGTCAAGGGCATTACCTTCCTGGGGCTGGACGAAAATCAGGCCAGCTTTGAGGCCTATCGCCAGCGCAAGGCAGGCACTTTTCACTACCGGGACTCCTCTGCCCTGTTTGCCCGGCTGGCAGAGCACCCGGGCTATAAGATCGTGCTGTGCCATTATCCGGAGAACTTCGCCGCCGTAGCAGAAAACAATTACCGGCAGTATGACTTTGACCTGCAACTGTCCGGCCACGCCCACGGTGGGCAATGGATTCTCCCGGGGATCGGGCCGGTGTTCTCCCCCGGTCAGGGTCTGCGCCCACAGTACGCCAGAGGCAGCTTTGGAGAGCGGCCGCGACTGATTGTCTCCCGCGGAATCGGCAACGCCGAGTTCCCCCTGCGGCTCTTTAACCACCCGGAGATCATCGTGCTGCACTTAAATCCAACAAAAAAATAGCCCTGCAAAAGCGACGCAAAGGTCACCGTATAAACGGTGACCTTTTTATCGTTCTATCAAGCCTCTATGACTTTCACAATTTTGCAGCCTTGCCGCACCGGCTTGGTGACGGCTATATCCTTGGCAAAAGGTGCCAAATCTTGTGCCGCTGCCAGGGCCTGTGCTTTGTCAGTGAAAATACCAAAAAGGGTTGGCCCGCTGCCACTCATACAAACACCTGCTGCACCGGCTGCACGAAGCACTTCTTTCATCTCAATACGGCCGGGCACCTCCACAAACTGCTCAAACACATTTTCCAGCTTGCCGCAAATGGCAGGCAGGTCCCGATTCTGCACCGCAGTGAGCATACCCAGCTGGTCCGCATTATGGGTCTTGCCGTTGGTGTCAAACAAGCCGTAGGCCTTGCCGGTATTCACGCCAAAGTCCGGCTTCGCCAGTACAATATGACAAGACGGCATAGGCTTTAAGGGACTGAGCACCTCGCCAATCCCCTGTGCAAGGCAAGTGCCGCCTACCATGCAGAATGGCACATCCGCACCGATCTGCACGCCCATGGCGCACAGCTGGTCCGTAGATAAACCAGTGCCCATCAGCCGGTTCAGGGCTACCAGCACCGCCGCACCGTCTGCACTGCCGCCGGCCAGACCCGCTGCGTGAGGAATGTGCTTCTCCAAGTGAATATGCAATCCCGGACGGCGTAGCCCGGTGGTCTTAAAGAACAAAGCGGCCGCTTTCCATGCAATATTTTTATCGTCCAGCGGAATATCATCCATACTGGCAGTCAGCCGCAGCTTGCGCCCCGGCTCACGCTCCACGGTCACCCGATCGGCCACGCCCACGCTCTGCATAATCATAAACAGATCATGGTAGCCGTCGGTGCGGCGACGGATGATATCCAGCATTAAGTTGATCTTGGCATACGCCAGCACTTCTACACGTTTAACGGTCATGCTCGTCCTCTAATTCTTTCACAAATTCACCGATACGGGTGACAGCCTCTTTAATGTTCTCAATAGAATAGCAGTAAGACACGCGGATAAAGCCCTCGCCGCAGTCGCCAAAGGCGTTGCCGGGCACCACAGCCACCCGCTTGGAATAAATGAGCCGCTCGCAAAATTCCTCGGAGCTAAGGCCGGTGGATTGAATGCAAGGGAACAAATAAAAAGCTCCCTCCGGCTCAAAACAGGGCAGCCCGATCTCACGAAATGCGTGCACGGTAAAGCGGCGGCGCATATCATAATCCCGGCGCATTTTATCAATGTCCCCATCCCCATGGCGCAGGGCCTCAATGGCAGCCGTTTGACTGGTGGTAGGGGCGGACATAATGGCAAACTGGTGCAGCTTGGTCATCTGCTGAATAATAGGCGCAGGCCCCAGTGCATAACCCAGGCGCCAGCCGGTCATGGAATAGGTCTTGGAAAAACCGTTGATAACCACCGTGCGCTCTGCCATGCCGGGCATGGCAGCAATGGAGGTGTGGTCCACACCGCCGTAGGTCAGCTCGCTGTAAATCTCATCGGACAGCACATAAATCTTGTGCTTTTGCAGCACTCGACAAATGGGCTCCAAGTCCTCCCGGCGCATCACCGCACCGGTGGGATTGTTGGGATATGGGAACACCAGCAGCTTGGTCTTAGGCGTAATAGCAGCTTCCAGCGCGGCAGCCGTCAGACGGAAGTGGTCTTCTTCCTTCGTTACCAGCGGCACAGCCACGCCGCCGCTAACCTCTACCAGCGGTTTGTAGCACACAAAGGATGGCTCCACCACCAGCACCTCATCACCGGGGCACACCAATGTGCGGATGGCCATATCAATGCCTTCGGAGCCGCCAACTGTCACCAGCACCTGATTTTCAGCCCTGTACTGCAAATGACACCGGCGGGCATAGAAGGCACAGATCTCCTGCCGCAGGGACAGCAGCCCGGCGTTGGCAGTGTAGCGAGTAGCGCCCCGGTCTAAGGAGTCGATCCCCTCTCGGCGGATATGCCAGGGGGTCAAAAAGTCCGGCTCGCCCACGCCAAGGGAAATCACGTTATCCATCTCCTCTGCAATGGAAAAGAACTTGCGGATACCGCTGGGTTTTACATTGCAAAGAGCGGGATTCATATCATTTTCATATTGGATCACAGAGAAATATTCCCCCGATCGTCCGTATTCTTCTGTGCAAAGAGCATGCCCTGCTCTTTATACTTCTTTAGGATAAAGTGGGTGGCGGTAGACACCACATCTTCCATAGGCGACAGGCGGCTGGCAACGAACATGGACACCTCCTGGAAGGACTTGTCCGTCACCAGGCAGCACAGGTCATACCCACCGCTCATCAGGAAAATGCTCTCCACTTCTTCCAGCGCCGCAATGCGCCGGGCAATATCGTCAAAACCGTGACCGAACTTGGGCTGCACTTTGATTTCGATCAGTGCAGTCACCGTTTCGTCCCCGGCTTTTTCCTTATCCAAAATGGCGCAATAGCCTTTGATCACGCCATCCGCTTCATATTGGCGCACCTGCTGTGCCACCTGTGCTTCGTCCCGATCCAGCGCCGCCGCCAACTCTGCATTGGTCAGGCGCGGATTCTCTTTGATCAAACTTAACAGTTCATCCATCATATCGTTTTCTCTCCTTGTGTTTACGCAATGGGCACCAGCATAGGCTCCCGGCGGTTGAAGATGGTCACATAGTCAAACCCACACTTCTTGGCCAGCGCCATACCCTTGTCCACATTGCCGCACAGCTTTTCCGGCACATGGGCGTCCGACCCAACGGTAATATACTGACCGCCCATATCGTGAAAGCGCTGTATGTACGCTTCCCCGGGCAGGGTGTCGCCCAGAGGCATGGCAATGCCGCTGGTGTTGATTTCTAAGGCTTTATGGTTCTTAATAAGCGTTTCAAAGATCTCGCCGATCACATCGTCAAACCGGGTCATATCCACCGGGATCTTCTGCTCCCCAACCATATACCGCAGTGGGTAGGTCAGGTGCGCCAGCGAGTCAAAGCCGTCCCATTTTGCCAACTCCAGTTCCTTTTGAAAATACCGGCTCAGCAGGTCATAAACATCTTTATCCTTATAGTCCATAAAAAAGAAGTCTTCCATCTCCGGCAGATTATGGATGGAGCCAAGCACAAAATCATAATTAAACTTATCCAGAATATGATTTGCCAGCGGGATATTATAAATAGCCTGGCCCAGCTCAATCCCCTGGAGCACCAGCAATTGACCCTCAAAGTACCGCTTGCACTCAAAGGTCTCTACATACTGATTGGTACACAGCGCGCGAAAGTCCTCAGCCTTTGAGTCAATCTCGCAGTGATCGGTAATGGCAATACAGGACGCGCCTTTGGCCACAGCCGTCTCGCACAGCAGCATACAGGACTGTTTGCCGTCAAAGGAATGATCTGAGTGGGTGTGCAGGTCTACCAAATTTTCGTAATGCACAATTTCATCTCCAATCCGCTTGTTGCACAGTATTTTACCACAATCGGTGGAAGTTGAAAATATATTTTGCGCTTTTATTGAAAAAATTTTACATCTTTGTTATAATCATTAGAAAATAAAAGACAAAACGGAGGTCTTGATAATGAGAGCAGTCATCACAGTTGTAGGTAAAGATACCGTGGGCATTCTTGCCAAGGTGTCTGCCATCTGTGCCGAACACCAGGTGAATATTGTAGAAGTGACCCAGTCCATCTTGCAGGATATGTTCTGCATGATTATGATGGCGGACCTGACCCGGTGCAACACTTCCCTCTCCGCCCTGTCCGGCGAATTGGAGAACTTTGGCAAAGAAAGCAATCTTTCTATCCATGTGATGCATGAGGATATTTTTAACTCCATGCACAAGATTTAACAGGAGGCACTCCATTGATCAATACTTACGATATTTTAGAAACCATTCGTATGATCCAGGACGAGTGCCTGGACATTCGTACCACCACCATGGGCATTTCCCTTTTAGACTGTGCCGATACGGATATTGACAAGGCTTGCGCCAAGGTGTATGACAAAATTTGCACTAAGGCAGAGAAGCTGGTCCAGACCGGCGAGGACATTGAGCGGGAATACGGTATTCCTATTATCAACAAGCGAGTCAGCGTGACCCCCATTGCCATTATGGCAGGCATCAGCGGCGGCGACCCGGTAAAGTACGCCCTGGCGCTGGAAAAAGCAGCCCGCACCATCGGGGTCAACTTTATCGGCGGTTACAGTGCCCTGGTACAAAAGGGATTTGCCGCCGGCGACCGGGAGCTGATTGACTCCATCCCCCGCGCACTGGCAGAGACGGAGCACATTTGCTCCTCCGTAAACATCGGTTCCACCAAAGCCGGTATCAATATGGACGCGGTAAAGCTGATGGGCCAAAAGGTCAAGGAAGCCGCAGAGCTGACCAAAGAGAACGACTGCATCGGCGCCGGCAAGCTGGTTGTGTTTTGCAACGCCCCGGAGGATAACCCCTTTATGGCCGGTGCCTTTCACGGTGTGTCCGAGCCGGACTGCGTGATCAATGTGGGTGTGTCCGGCCCCGGTGTGGTGCGCGCGGCTGTTGCCAAGTTCCCGGACTACTCCATTAACGATATTGCAGAGCTGATTAAAAAGACCGCCTTTAAGGTCACCCGTATGGGTCAGCTGGTAGGCGTAGAGGCCTCTCGGCGGCTGGGCGTGCCCTTTGGCATTGTGGACCTGTCCCTGGCCCCCACCCCAGCAGTGGGTGACTCTGTGGCCCATATTTTGGAAGAGATTGGCCTGGAAAAGTGCGGCGGCGCAGGCACCACAGCTTGCCTGGCTATGCTCAACGATGCTGTCAAGAAAGGCGGCGTGATGGCCTCCTCCAGCGTAGGCGGCCTGTCCGGCGCCTTTATCCCGGTATCTGAGGACGCAGGTATGATCGACGCAGCCCGCTGTGGCGCGCTGACCATTGAGAAGCTGGAAGCCATGACTGCTGTTTGCTCCGTGGGTCTGGATATGATCGTCATCCCCGGCGACACCACGCCGGAGGTGATCAGCGGCATTATCGCCGACGAGGCCGCCATCGGTATGGTCAACTGCAAGACCACCGCCGTGCGTGTGATTCCCGCCATCGGCAAGCAGGTAGGCGACGAGCTGGAGTTCGGCGGCCTGCTGGGCGCCGGCCCTGTCATGAAAGTGAACACCGGCTCCCCCGCCAAGTTCATCAACCGCGGCGGCAAGATCCCCGCTCCGCTCCATAGCCTGAAAAACTAACAAGTATATATCAAAAGGCACAGCATTACGCTGTGCCTTTTTTCTTTATAGCTTTTTGCTTTATCCATCCATGACCCGGCGCATTTTTTGCAGGACGGCTTTTTCTTTACGGGAGACTTGTACTTGGGACAGGCCCAGAATCTCCGCCGTTTTGCACTGGGTCAGGCCCTTATAATAGCGCAGCTCCACCAGCATTTGCTCGCTTTTTTCCAGACCGTCCATGGCTTGCAAAACGGTCAGCCGATCCAACAGTTGTTCGCTGTCGTCCACCGGAATATCCAGTGTGGTATCGCCGTCCTCACCGGCACTGTTGATGGACACCGTAGGCTGCATAACACCTACGATCTCCGCCGCCTCTGCCGGGTCGCAAGACAGCAGCTCCGCCAGTTCGCCAATGGTCGGCTCCCGCCCTTCCCGGCGCAGAAAGTCCTCCCGCAGTCGCGCGGCGTGGAGCGCCTTTTCCTTAAGCACCCGGCTAACCTTCACGGCGCCGCCGTCCCGAAACAGGCGCTTGATCTCGCCGATGATCACCGGCACTGCATAGGTAGAGAACGCATACCCCAGGGTCGGGTCAAACCGATCCACCGCCTTGATCAGACCAACACAGCCGGACTGGTACAGATCGTCGTACTCAATGCCCCGCCCGCGAAAGCGATTGGCAACGGTATGCACAAGCCCCAGGTTCTCTCGGATTTGCCGCTCCCGCTCCGCAGTTACCATTTTTGCTTGCCGGTAATGCGTTTTTCCAGCACCACAGTGGTGCCCTTGCCCGGCTTAGAAGTGACCCGCAGCTTGTCGCAAAAGCTCTCCATCACCGTAAAGCCCAGCCCGGCGCGCTCTCCCTCCCCGGTGGTATAAAGGGGGGTCATGGCTTGCGGCACATCGACGATACCACAGCCCTTGTCCCGCACGGTTACCCGCACCGCCGGTGGATCCAGCAGTACCGTATGTATATAGATCTTGCCGCAGCAATCCTTATAGCCGTGGACAATGCAGTTTGTCACCGCCTCTGACACGGCGGTTTTCAAGTCCGCCAGCTCCTCCAAGGTGGGATCCAGCGGTGCCGCAAAGGCAGACACCGCCACTCTTGCAAAGCCCTCATTGACGCTGCGAGCGTCCAAAGTCAAGCGAAATTCATTGGTCTTTTTCATCTTCGTTCTCCTTTATCAGTGCAATGCTCCCCAGCCCCGCCAGCTCCATAATCTTTTTGGTGCGGGCGGTCACATTCTTGATCTCCACCGTGCCTTGATAGCTGTGCACCAGCCGATAGCGACCCATCACCAGCCCAATGCCGCTGGAATCCATAAATGTGACATTCTTAAAATCCAAGATCAGGTGGCCGGGCAGCTTGTCCTGTATGGCGCTGTCGATCTGGCTGCGCACCGCAACGGCGGTATGGTGGTCGATCTCGCCAAACAGATAGGCAATGAGCAAATTGCCGCTGCTCTCTAAAGTTACATTCATACCATCACTCCAAAAAAATACCGGTCTGTTTACACTGTAACAGACCGGTTTTGCAGAATTTGCCGTATTGTGTTTTAGATCAAATCTTTTCTGATCTCCCGTGCTAAATAAAAAGAACCGCAGACCAAAACAAAGTCGCCGTCTGCCTGGGCTGCCGCCAGCGCCCGGTGCGGATTCGGCTCTGCGGTCACATCGGGGCAATACTTTCGCGCCGCCGCCGCCAAATCTTCCGCAGACAATGCACGCCCCATACCGGGCACGGTGGTGGCAATCACTCGACGACACCTGGGCAGCACCTGACAGAGATAGCCGTCAATGTCCTTATCCTCCATCATCGCCAGTACGGCAGCAAGGGGACGATCCGTAGGCAAATGAGGCAGCAGCGCCGCAGCACCGTCCGGATTGTGGGCGCCGTCCAGTAACAAATTTTTGCCAAAGTGCTCCCGCCGGGCGGGCAACATAGGCAGCCCCGGCTTGGTATCCACTCCCAGCAGGCGCAGCACTTCCCCGGCCACCGCCAAGTCATCCGCAATCGGGTCGCCCTGCTGGGCGGCTTCCGTCACAGGGCAATGCAGCGCACGACACTGCTCCAAAAATACATCTTTGGCGGCAATATGGGGGTACAGCACCACCGGACAACCGGGCTTGATAATGCCGCTCTTTTCCCGAGCGATGGCCTCTACCGTGTCGCCCAAAAATGCCGTATGGTCCAGCGCCACCTTGGCAAAGGCGCACACTGTGGGGTGAGCCAGCACATTGGTGCAATCTCCGGCACCGCCCATACCGCACTCTACCACAGCGTAATCCACCCCGCAGCGGTAGAAGTACAGATACATCACGGCGGTGATCAGCTCAAATTCCGTCAACGGTTCCTTCGCAAAGACCTCTACACAGTCTGCAAAGTCCTGCTTGGGAATCATCTGGCCGTCCACGGTGATCTGCTCGCGAAAATCCGTGACCCAGGGGGAGCTGAACACGCCCACCCGGTACCCGGCACGGTACAGGCTATCGGCCACAGCAGCACAGACGGTGCCCTTGCCGTTGGTGCCCGCCACATGGATCACCTGCAATTTGTTTTGCACACTGCCGGTCTTTTCCATAGCCGCCAACATGCGGGAAAGCCCCGGCTGCACGCCGAGGCTTTGCTTTTGTTTGATTAATTGAATTGCTGCTTCGTAGGTCATTTTACTTGCCCAAATTTTCCAGGGAGGAGCGCAAGTTAGCGATCTTTTCCGTCAGCTTGGCGGCCTCGTCCCGGTTCTGCTGGACCACTTTCTCCGGTGCTTTGTTCACAAAGCCCGGGTTGTCCAGCTTTTTGTTGATAAAGGCCAGCTTTTCCTCGGCAGCAGCCAGTTCCTTTTGCAGGCGCTTGGCCTCTGCCTCAAAGTCCACCAGATCGCCCAAGGGAATATAAATCTTGGCGTCGTTGGTAACAATGGTCACCGTGTTGCCCAGGTCACCAAAGGCGTCTGCGATCTCCACATCGGAAGCATAGGCCAGCCGCTTGATAAACTCACTGCCTACGGCGAACACATCGGCAAAGGCGGTCTCCACATAGACCTTGGACTTTTTGCTGGGGGGAATATTCATCTCCGCCCGGCGGTTACGGATCGCCCGAATGGCGTCCATAATCTTCTCCATCTGGGCTTCCTCATCCGCAAAGGACAGCGTCGGGTCATATTCCGGCCACTTGGAAATCATAATGGACTCCGTATCGTGGGGAATAGCCTGATAAATTTCTTCTGTGATAAAGGGCATAAAGGGGTGCAGCAGCTTCAAAATATCCGTCAGCACATACACCAGCACCGCCTTGGCGGTATCGGCGCCTTCGCCGGACTGCAAACGGATCTTGGCAATCTCAATATACCAGTCGCAGAACACATCCCAAATAAAATCATACAGCTTGGCAACGGCGATACCCAGTTCAAACCGCTCCAGGTTGTCCGTCACTTCCTTAGCCAGGGTATTGACCTTGGAGAGGATCCACTTGTCCTCAATAGCCAGATCCTTCGGTAGGCCCGGATAGCTGTAATCATTGCCCAGATACATCAGCACAAAGCGGGCGGCGTTCCACAGCTTGTTTGCAAAGTTGCGGGAGGCCTTTACCTTCTCGTCGGAGAAGCGCATATCGTTGCCCGGCGCATTGCCGGTAGCCAGAGTAAAGCGCAAGGCATCGGCGCCGTACTGGTCGATCACCAGCAGCGGATCAATACCGTTGCCCAGGGACTTACTCATCTTGCGCCCCTGTGCGTCACGCACCAGGCCGTGGATCAGCACCGTGTGGAAGGGCACCTGCCCCATGTGCTCCACGCCGGAGAAGATCATTCTGGCCACCCAGAAGAAGATAATGTCGTAGCCGGTGACCAGCGTATCCGTGGGATAGAAATACTCCAGTTCCTTGGTATCGTCCGGATAACCAAGGGTAGAAAACGGCCACAAGGCGGAGGAGAACCAGGTATCCAGGGTGTCCGGATCCTGGTGCACATGGTTGCTACCGCACTTAGAGCAAGTATGCACTTCCTGGGCAGACACCATCACCTCACCGCAATCGTCGCAGTAATAGGCGGGAATACGATGACCCCACCACAGCTGGCGAGAGATACACCAGTCCTTAATATTCTCCATCCAGTGGAAGTAGGTCTTGTCAAACCGCTCGGGAACAAACTTCACTTCCCCGTTTCTGACCACTTCCACAGCCGGTTTTGCCAGCGGCTCCATCTTCACGAACCACTGCTTGCTAACCCGCGGCTCCACGGTGGTGCCACAGCGGTAGCATGTGCCTACATTGTGGCTGTAATCCTCAATGCGTACTAAAAGTCCCATCTCATCCAGTTCTTTTACGATGGCATCTCTTGCTGCATAGCGGTCCATGCCCTCGAACTTGCCGCCGTTTTTATTGATAGTGGCATCATCGTTCAGGATATTGATCACAGGCAGATTGTGACGCTTGCCCACCTCAAAGTCATTGGGGTCATGAGCGGGGGTGATCTTAACGACACCGGTACCGAACTCTCTGTCTACATAAGCATCCTCAACGATGGGAATCACACGGTTTACGATAGGAAGCAGTACCTTTCTGCCATGCAGATGGGTATAACGCTCATCATCGGGATGGATGGCTACTGCGGTATCACCTAACATGGTCTCGGGACGGGTAGTGGCAAAGGTCAGAAACTCTGTGGTGCTGGGCGTTCCGTCCTCGTTCATCAGCGGATACTTGATGTGCCAGAAATGTCCTGCCTGCTCCTGATATTCAACCTCTGCATCGGAGATGGAGGTATTACATACGGGACACCAGTTAACGATACGAGCACCCTTGTAGATATAGCCTTTTTCGTGCATCTTCACGAACACTTCGGTCACAGCCTTGTTGCATCCCTCATCCATGGTGAAACGCTCTCTGTCCCAGTCGCAGGAAGAGCCCAGCTTTTTCAGCTGACTAATAATACGTCCGCCGTATTCCTTCTTCCACTCCCAGGCTCTCTCTAAGAACTTTTCACGTCCCAGATCGTGCTTGTCGATGCCTTCTTCCTTCAGCTTCTGGATGATCTTGACCTCGGTAGCGATACTTGCATGGTCGGTGCCGGGCTGCCACAGTGCATTGTAGCCCTGCATTCTCTTATAACGGATCAGGATATCCTGCATGGTGTTGTCCAATGCATGTCCCATGTGGAGCTGTCCTGTGATATTTGGGGGCGGGATCACGATAGTGAAGGGAGTCTTACTGTGATCTACCTCCGCATGGAAATACTTTTTGTCAAGCCACTTCTGATACAGTCTGTCTTCTATGCCGTTTGGGTCATAGGTTTTGGCTAATTCTTTGCTCATTGCTTCCTCCTTAAATTCTCCTGAAACTAAAGAAGCCCTCTGCCGACTCTCGTCAGCAAAGGGCGTCAGTAACGCGGTACCACCTTTGTTCACAGCTTGCGCTGCCTCGCGACTTCTTACAAAGTCCTATCCGGTAACGGGGATAACTCGTGAGAACTTACGCCCGGAATATCCGGTCTCGGCTCTCCGGCTTGGAAGCTACCTTCCACATTCCTGTCTTGAAGCAGCCTTCCAGCGCATACATGCAGCCGCTCTCTCTGGTAAGGGGAAATGTGTACTCCTCTTCGTCATTGCCTTTTGGATTTGGTTAATTACTAATAAAAAATATAGTACAGAAATTCCGACTTTGTCAAGGAAATCTTGTTTTCCTGCATAATTTTCCTTCAGAATGTATGGTTTTCATGTATAAACTGGCATGGTAAAAAAAACATATTCTGGCTCTTTTAAGCAAGCCACTTTTTCTATACACTGAATCCTAACATATCCCACCGAACAAATGGGAATTATGAAAAAGAAAAATGGATAAACGCATGTGAAAATTGCACAAGAAAATTTCAACAAGCATCACACCTATACAAAATAGATAGAACAAAATTACTAGAACTAGAACAAACTATAAAACATAACATAAACCAAAAAAACAAAACCAAAACAAGAAAAAAAGATACCTAATAAGTATCATAATATATTTTATCTAATACCACTAGAATCCATAGAAACATTCATATTTTTAATATTAGAAACTAAATATCTTTAAAAACCAAGACACTTCAAACGTAAATGCTGTGAATCGATGTAAGTCAGGATTATAAAACAAAAAAAGTCTACCAAAACTGGCTTGAAGTAAATCAATACACTTTTTATTTAGTGTATAAATTTATCAAATAAGTTCGCTAAGACATTTTTCTATACCCATAAAAAATATTGTTATTTGCTTTTATCATTGAAAATATAAGAAACAGTGAAAACTATTCCAACTAAATTACAACCAATAGATAAACCAATTAAAAAGCCAAAAGAAAACTTACCAAAATTAGTAGATTCATTAATAGCAAAACAAATATACGAAATATAAAGTAAATTTTCCAAAATAATTAATAATATTCCTGTTTTTAAACTTTTTATACTATACCTCATAAAATCTTATTTTTTAAAAACTAAAATTGCTTTAGCAGTATTAGCGATAGACATAGTTACTAGTTCATAAACATCATTCAACATTTAATTAGCCTTGTCTTCAACCTTTTGTGCCATACTATCAGCTTTTGGATAATAGTCAATAACTACAACCTTATACATAAATAATATTCATTTAAAGCATATCACAAACGGTAAATAAGTCAATTTTAACTGAAAAAATTATTTAGACTATCAACATAAATATAGGTAGAATAATTAAATGCTAGAAATGTAGTATCTTTAACAATAATCTTATGTGGCTCTATATAAGTAGTCTTACCAATTTTTCTAATACTACCATTCATAATAGTAAGTTTAATATAATAAAAACCACATATAAATTCTAACTTTTGTTTAATATTACTTTCTATACTAACTCTTGTGTAATAATTTTAATCACATACAAGTTATGAACTAAGTTCTCTTTCTAAAAATATTATATACAAAATTTTTAAGAATTTCAATGAAAGTATATAAAGTTATCAAATTAAATGATATAATTTGTTTAAAATTACAAACAACTTATTTTAAGGGTGTGATTACATATGTTGGATATAAATTTTAATCAAATCATTGAAATGATTGAAAAGCGAAAAAATAATGCTTACAGAAAAGTAAATGAAGAAATGATTTTATTATATTTAGAAGTTGGTAAATTTTTATATGAACTAAAAGAAAATAGTAATTATGGTGATAAAATAACAACAAAAGCCTCAGATTTTATGAAAAATAATTATCCTAACATAAAGGGATTTACTAAAAGAAATATAGAACGTATGATTCAATTTTATAGTACTTATAAAGATGATGAGATTGCGACACCACTGGTGACGCAATTGTCTTGGACAAACAATTTACTTATATTAAGTGGAGCTAAAAGCAAAGAAGAAAGGCATTTTTATTTAAAATTATCTATTAAAAATAATTATTCAAAAAGAGAATTAGATAGACAAATATCATCAGCATATTATGAAAGATATATGCTTTCAGATGGCAAACAATTACAAACAATAAATAAAACTGTAGATGAGGATGATTACCCAACTACTAAAATTTTAGATACTTATAGTTTAGAATTTTTAGATTTACCAAATGAATTTTCTGAAAAGGATTTGAAAAATGCAATTATAAAGAACTTAAAAGATTTTATATTAGAAGTTGGTAAAGACTTCACCTTTATCGGAGATGAATATAGAGTTCAAGTTGGAAATCATGACTTCTTTATCGACTTACTATTCTATAACAGAGAATTATCTTGTTTAGTAGCATTTGAATTAAAATTAGGAGAATTTAAAGCAGAATATTTAGGAAAAATGAATTTATATTTAGAAGCCCTAGATAGAGATGTGAAAAAAGAACAAGAGAATCCAAGTGTTGGTGTTATATTATGTAGTTCTAAAGATGAAGATGTTGTTGAATATTCAATTAGTAAAAACATGTCTCAAACTATGATTTCTGAATATAAGTTAAAATTAATTGATAAAAAATTATTAGAAACAAAACTTAAAGAAATGAAAAATTTGATAGATAATGATGATAAATAATAAGGGTAACTAAGATTGGAGGAATTGGAATGGATAATTTGAAACAATTTGATGATAAGAAAATAATTGAGCTAATAAAAAATGGGAAGGTTGCAGTAGCAGATATTGTTGACTCTGGAATATGTCCTACTTGTTTTGATAAACAAAATAATCATATTTTATATGGAGATAATACAGACAAAATGATATATGAAGATGATAAGTTTGAATTTTTTTTGATAAAAAATCCACGAGCCGATGGGCATGTTGTGATAAGCACAAAAAAACATTTTAAAGATATGATGGAAATAGATGGTGAAACTTGTAATGAAATATTTTTGCTAGCCAAAAAAGTTATGAATGTATTGAAAGAAGTTTATAATGCTGAGAGTGTATATTTATGCACTATGTGTGATGGACCAATGAATCATTTTCATATACAACTA
>OLQV01001290.1_pt1 | contig 19293 bp, 18 predicted proteins | sample 1672371 | NCBI WGS metagenome assembly OLQV01 (sample SAMEA3136676, study PRJEB25190) | human gut metagenome
GCGGCATCGTGGAGCCCATGAGCCAGCAGGCCATTCTGGACACCATCCAGCTGGAGATGAACCAGGCAGCGCTGCGCGTCCAAACCGAAGCCGAGCCACGGCGGCTCATCCTGGCCCCCGGCAACTATGGGCTGGACTACCTTGGCACGGCCTACCCGGAGTTCGCTTCCATCCCGGTCGTCAAGACCTCCAATTTCATCGGCGACACGCTGGATATGGCCGCTTCTGCCGGGTTTGAGGATGTGCTGCTCGTGGGCCATGTGGGCAAGCTCTGCAAGCTGGCGGGCGGCATCATGAACACCCACTCCCACACGGCGGACTGCCGCACTGAGCTGTTCTGCACCCACGCCGCCCTCTGCGGGGCCAGCCGGGAGACCTGCCGCGCCCTGTTCGAAGCCGCCACCACCGACGCCTGCCTCGACCTTCTGGATGCGGCAGGCCTCCGCGCCCCGGTGCTGGAAAGCCTGCTGGCGGCGGTGCAGCTCCATCTGGATCGCCGCGCCGCCGGGGCGTTCCGGGTGGGTGCCATCCTCTTTTCGAACCAGCACGGCCCGCTGGGCCAGACTGAAACGGCGGCACAGATCCTGAACGACTGGAAGGAGCGATAATATGGTACATTTTGTTGGTGCCGGGCCCGGCGCACCGGACCTCATCACCCAGCGCGGCGCGGCCCTGTTGCAGGGGGCCGACTGCATCATTTATGCAGGCAGCCTTGTCAACCCGGCCCTGCTGGGGCTGGCAAAGCCGGGCTGCGCCATCTACAACAGCGCCGAGATGACGCTGGAGCAGGTGCTCGGTGTGCTGCGGCAGATGGAAGCCGCCGGCAAGACCACCGTGCGGCTCCACACCGGCGACCCCTGCCTGTTCGGGGCCATCCGGGAGCAGATGGATGCGCTGGATGCCGACGGGATCGCCTACGATGACACGCCCGGCGTTTCCAGCTTCTGCGGCGCGGCGGCCGCGCTGAACGCCGAGTACACCTTGCCCACCGTCAGCCAGACGGTCATCATCACCCGGATGGAGGGCCGCACCCCGGTGCCCGAACGGGAAACGCTGGCCCGCCTCGCTTCCCACGGGGCCACGATGGTCATCTTCCTCTCCATTGGTCTCGTTGACAAGGTGCAGGAGGCTCTGTTGCAGGGGGCCTACACCCCCAGAACGCCTGCCGCTGTGGTCTACAAAGCCACCTGGCCGGAAGAAAAAATCGTGCGGTGCAGCGTTGGAACGCTGGCTGAAAGCGTCCATGCAGCGGGCATCACCAAGACGGCGCTCATCGTGGTGGGCGACTTCCTTGGCACCCGGTATGAGCGCAGCCGACTCTACGACCCCGCCTTCACAACGGAGTTTCGCAAAGGAGCCGACGCATGAGCCGCGCCTATGCCGCCTTTACCGAGACCGGGCTGGCGCTGGCAGAAACACTGGCGCGCGCTCTGCCCGGCCCTGTGACCCGCTGCGGGCACGGCGGGCCTTCGCTGGCAGAGTGGACCGCCGCCGCGTTTGCCCAAAACGAGGCCCTGATCTTTGTGGGGGCCGTGGGCATTGCGGTGCGAGCCATTGCGCCGCTTTGCCGCAGCAAGGCCAGCGACCCGGCGGTCGTGGTCGTAGACGAATGCGGACACTTTGCGGTGCCGCTGTTGTCCGGCCATCTGGGCGGTGCCAATGATCTGGCGCGGGCCATCGCGGCCCTCTGCGGGGCCGTCCCGGTCATCACCACGGCCACCGATGCCCACGGCCTCTTTGCCGTGGACGAATGGGCAAGGCATCAAAACTGCCGGGTGCTGGAACCCGAACGCATCAAGACCGTCAGCGGGAAACTGCTGGCCGGAGAGCCGGTCTTATTCTGGTCGGAGTTTCCCATCGCAGGCCCGGCCCCGGCCGGGGTGAATGCAGCACCAGCGCCGGAAGCTGCCGACTTTGCCCTGACCCTCTCCCCCGCCGGGAATGCCCTGCATCTGACCCCGCGCATCGGGGTGCTGGGCATCGGGTGCCGGCGCGGGACGACGGCAGAGCAGCTGGAAGCCGCCTTTTCCGCCTTCTGTGCCGCCCACACACTGGCCCCGCAGTGCATCGCAGCTGCCGCCAGCATCGACCTGAAACAGAACGAGGCCGGGCTTCTTGCGTTCTGCGCGGCGCACCGGTGGGGCCTCTCGTTCTTCTCTGCCGAAGCGCTGCAGACTGCCCCCGGCAGCTTTACCCCTTCTGCCTTTGTCCGGAACGTCACCGGTGTGGACAATGTCTGCGAGCGGGCAGCCGTTTTGGCGTCCGGCGGGAGCATCCGCATCCCCAAACAGGCGGGCGGCGGCGTGACCTTTGCGCTGGCCCTTTCCCCCTTTGCCCCAGATTGGAGGGTTTCTTCATGACAAACACCGTTTTTGTGGTCGGGCTTGGCCCCGGCGGCCCGCAGTTTCTGACCGCACAGGCGCAGAGCGCCTTAACGCAAGCCGAGGTGCTGTGCGGCTATACGGTCTATCTGGACCTTGTGCGCCCCTATTTCCCGGAAAAAGAATATTACTCCACCGGCATGACCCAGGAGATCGACCGCTGCCGCTGGGCGCTGGAAACGGCCCGGCGCGGCAAAGTCGTTGCGCTGGTCTGCTCCGGCGACGCCGGGGTCTACGGCATGGCAAGCCCCCTGCTGGAGCTGGCTGAGCAGTTCCCGGAGGTCGCCGTGGAGGTGGTGCCCGGCCTGACGGCGGCTCTCAGCGGCGGGGCCGTGCTGGGTGCCCCGCTGGCCCACGATTTCTGCGTCATCTCCCTGTCGGACCGGCTGACCCCCTGGGCCGTCATCGAGCGGCGGCTGGCGGCAGCGGCTCTGGGCGATTTCTGCGTCGCACTGTACAACCCTTCTTCCAAGGGCAGGCCGGACTATCTGGCCAGAGCCGTCCGCATCCTGCTGGACCACGGCAAACCGCCGCAGACCGTCTGTGGGCTGGTGCGGAACATCGGGCGGGAGGGGCAGGCCCACCGCATCCTGACCCTGGCGGAACTGGAAACCGCCCCGGTGGATATGTTCACCACCGTCTTCATCGGCAACACCGCCACCCGGCAGCTGGGCGGAAAGATGGTCACACCGAGGGGGTATCGCGCATGAAGATCGTCGTGTTCAGCGGCACCACCGAGGGCCGTCTGTTCTCCTGCCAGCTGGCCGCGCAGGGGGCCGAAGTCCTCGTCAGTGTAGCGACCCCGCTGGGAGCCGAAGAGCAGGGCCGTTTGCAGGGTGTCACCGTCCACTGCGGGCGGCTGACGCCGGAGGAAATGACCACCCTGCTGCAGGGGGCCGCCCTCTGCGTGGACGCCACCCATCCCTATGCGGTGGACGCCACCAAAAACATCCGGTCTGCGTGTAAAACCGCCTGCATCGAATACCACCGCCTGCTCCGGGCCGAAAGCCCGCTTCCGGTGGGGAGCATGGTCTTTCAGTCGGCCGCACACGCGGCAGAGTTTCTTGCGAACACCTGCGGCAATCTCCTGCTGGCCACCGGGGCCAAGGAGCTTTCGGCCTTTTCCGGCATCGAGCCTGCCCGCCTGTTCCCCCGTGTGCTGCCCACCCCGGAGGGCATCGCAGCCTGCGAGGCCGCGCACATCCCCCACAAAAACATCATCGCGATGCAGGGCCCCTTCTCCTATGCGCTGAACCGGGCCCTGCTGGAGCAATTCCACATCCGCTTCCTCGTCACGAAGGACGGCGGTGCAGCAGGCGGCTTTGCCGAGAAGGCACAGGCCGCGCAGGACACTGGCGCACAGCTCATCGTCCTCCGCCGCCCCGCAGAGCAGGGCGAAACGGCGGAGCAGATCCTGACCCGCTGCAAGGAGGTGCTGGCATGGTCACACTGATTGGAATGGGGGCCGGGCTGCCCGGCTCCCTGACCGCCGAAGGGCTTGCGGCCCTGCAACAGGCCGACCTCATTTTAGGCGCCCGGCGGCTGCTGGAGCACCTGCCGGACGGCTGCACCGAACACCGGAAGGCGCTGTACAAGCCGGAAGAGATTCTGACCTGCCTTGCGGAGCATCCGGAGGGAGACACAGCCCTGCTTTACAGCGGCGACACCGGATTTTATTCCGGGGCTTCCGGGCTGCTGCCCATGCTGCGGGCCTGCGGCATTTCCTGCCGCGTCCTGCCCGGCCTCTCCAGCGTCCAGCTGCTCGCGGCGGCGGTCGGCCGCCCCTGGCAGGACTGGAAACTCGTCTCCGCCCACGGCTGTGCCTGCGACCCGGTGGCCGAGTGCCTGACGGCGGATGGCCGACCGGTCTTCTTCCTGACCGGCGGCTCCGAGACCCCTGCCACCCTCTGCCGCACCCTGACCGCCGCCGGGCTGGGGCAGGCCCATGCGCTGGTCGGCGAACAGCTCGGCTCATCGGAGGAGAAGATCTTCTTCGGCACCGCGCAGGAAGTTTCCCAAAAAAGCACGGCATCCCTGAGCGTTCTGCTCATCGAACATCTGCCCCAGCCGCCCCGGCGCTGTGCCGGGTTCCCGGACGAAGCCTTTCTCCGGGGTGACGTCCCCATGACGAAGCAGGAAGTCCGCGCTGCCGCGCTGGCAAAGCTGGCCGTCCGCCCCACGGACACGCTGTGGGATGTGGGGGCCGGTACCGGCAGTGTCAGTGTGGAACTGGCCCTTGCCGCCCCGCGCGGGCGGGTCTATGCCGTGGAATGCGACCTGGAGGCCTGCACTCTCATCCGGAAGAACCAGGAGCGTTTCGCAGCCTGGAATCTGACCCTCATCGAGGGGAAAGCCCCCCAGGCGCTGGAAGCTCTGCCCGCCCCGGACGCCGTCTTCCTCGGCGGCACCAAGGGCAGCATGGAGGCCGTGGTGGACGCTGTGCTGGCCAAAAACCCGCAGGCCCGCCTCTGCATCTCCGCCATCGCGCTGGAAACGCTGAGCGCCGCCGTTGCGGCCCTGACGGCGCGGGGGCTCACCGCCGAAGTCACCCAGATCGCCGTCAGCCGCACAAAACCGGCGGGCCGGCTGCATCTGCTGATGGCCAACAACCCCATCTTCCTCATCACAGGTGAACGCAAATGATGCAATTTCTCGTCGCAGCGCCCTGTTCCGGCAGCGGCAAGACCACCCTGACCTGTGCGCTGCTGGCCGCGCTCAAGCGGCGCGGGGCCGACCCCTGCGCGTTCAAGAGCGGGCCGGACTACATCGACCCCATGTTCCACCGGGCCGTGCTGGGGGTCGAGAGCCACAACCTTGACCTCTTTTTCTCCGCACCGGATACCGTGCGCGCCCTTTATGCACAGGGTGCCGCCGGGCACGGGGCGGCGGTGTGCGAGGGGGCCATGGGCTTTTACGACGGTCTGGGCGGCGTGACCGACACGGCCAGCGCCTGGCATCTGGCCGACACGCTGGGCCTGCCGGTGCTGCTGGTCGTCCCGGCCAAAGGGGCCAGTTTGACCCTGGCCGCGCAGATCAACGGGCTGAAAACGTTCCGCACCCCCAGCCGCATCGTCGGCGTTCTGCTCAACGACTGCACCTCTGCTTTGTACAAGATGCTCAAGCCGATGCTGGAACGCGAGACCGGTCTGCCGGTGCTGGGGCATCTGCCCCGCCTGCCGGAGGCGTCCATCGAGAGCCGCCATCTGGGGCTGAAGACCGCCGGGGAGATCGCCGGGCTTCAGCAAAAGATTGCCCTTCTTGCGGATGCGCTGGTGCTGGACTGGGTGCAGCTTCAGGCCCTGACCGACCGGCCTGCACCGCAGGCTCAGCCTGCCGCCCGCGCAACGGCGCGCACCCGCATCGCCGTTGCGCAGGACGAAGCCTTTTGCTTTGCCTACGCCGAAACGCTGGAGGCCCTGACCGCCGCCGGGGCCGAGCTTGTCCCATTCAGCCCCCTGCACGATGCAGCCCTTCCGCCGGAGCTTGGCGGGCTGTATCTGCCGGGCGGCTACCCGGAACTGTACGCAGGCCCGCTGAGCGAGAACCGCTCGATGCGGGCTTCTGTGCAGCAGGCCGTGGAGCACGGTCTGCCCACCGTGGCCGAGTGCGGCGGCTTCCTCTATCTGGGGCAGACGCTCGAAGACGCCGACGGCACCGTCTGGCCCATGGCGGGCGTCCTGCCGGGCAGCGGCTTCCCGGTCGGGCGGCTGGTGCGGTTCGGGTACGCGGAGCTGACCGCCCGCGCCGACAGCCTGCTGTTCCGCGCCGGAGAGTCGTTCCCCGCCCACGAGTTCCACCACTGGGACTCGACCGCGAACGGCACGGCGTTGACCGCTGCAAAAGCCAATGGCCGCAGCTGGGCCTGCGGCTTTGCCAATGAACATCTCTATGCAGGTTTTCCGCATCTGTACTGGGCAGGCACCCCCCTGCCCCGGCGGTTCGTGGAAGCCGCCGTACTCACTCAATCACCAGAAGGAGCAGACCCCATGACCGAACCGGAACTGAAACAGCTTCTCACCGCCATCACCCCGCCCAGCGAGACCGCCCGCGCGGCCGCACACGCCCACTGGGCCAGTCTGGCCAAGCCGCTGGGCGGGCTGGGCGCACTGGAGACCCTGCTGGAAGATGCCGCCGCCCTGACCGGCACGGCGCAGCTCGCCTTTGACCGCCGGGCCGTCCTCGTGCTCTGCGCGGACAACGGCGTCGTGGCCCAGGGCGTGAGCCAGACCGACCAGAGCGTAACCCGCGCCGTGGCCGAAAACCTAGCGGCGCGGCGGACGAGCGTCTGCCAGATGGCAAAAACGGCCCGCTGCGAGGTCGTGCCGGTGGACATGGGCATGGCAGGTGCCCCGGTGCCGGGCGTCGTCCCCCGCCGCATCGCCGCCGGAACGGCAGACTTCACCCAAGGCCCCGCCATGACCCGCACCCAGGCTGTGGAGGCCATCGCGGCAGGCATCGAACTGGTGCGGGCGCAGAAGGCGCAGGGGTGCCAGCTGCTTGCCACCGGCGAGATGGGCATCGGCAACACCACCACGTCCAGCGCTGTGGCGGCAGTCCTGCTCGGCCAGCCCGTCGAGGTCATGACCGGGCGGGGCGCGGGCCTTTCCGACGCCGGGCTTGCCCGCAAGCTGGACGCCATCCGGCGCGGCATCGCCCGCAACCAGCCCGATGCTGCCGACCCGCTGGACGTGCTGTCCAAACTGGGCGGCTTTGACATCGCCGGGCTGTGCGGGGTCTTCCTTGGCGGCGCACTGGAAGCCCTGCCCATCCTGATGGATGGTTTCATCAGCGGGGTGGCGGCCCTGTGCGCGGTGCGGCTCTGCCCCGCCGCCGCCAAGGCCGTGTTCGCCAGCCACTGTTCCACCGAGCCTGCGGCCCGGCTGGTGCTGGAAGCGCTGGGCAAGGCCCCGCTCCTGACGGCGGGGCTCCACCTCGGCGAGGGCACCGGGGCTGTGGCCTCGCTTCCGCTGTGGGATCTGGCACTGGCGGTCTACGACCACTGCTATTCCTTTACGGAGGGCGGCATCCCGCCGTATACCCCCCAATGCTGACGCTGGTGGTCGGCGGCGCAGCCAGCGGAAAAAGCGCGTACGCCGAACGTCTTGTGCTGCGGACCGCGCTCCCGCGCTATTACCTTGCCACGATGCAGGTATGGGACGCCGAGTGCGCCGCACGGGTGGAAAAGCACCGCCGGATGCGGGCGGAAAAGCAGTTCGAGACGCTGGAGTGCCCCCTGCATCTGGGCACGGTGCACCTGCCCGCGCGGGGCACCGCCCTGCTGGAAGACCTCGGCAACCTGACCGCCAACGAGCTTTACGACCCCGCCGGGGCGGGCGAAGCCGCCGCTTCGGCCATTCTGGACGGTCTGGACCGATTGGCCGCGCAATGTGAACACCTCGTCGTCGTTTCGAACGAAGTGTTCAGCGGCGGGGCAAACTACGCGGGCGACACCGACCGGTATCTGAAGGCTCTGGCGCAGGTCAACAACGCCCTTGCGGCCCGCGCCGATGCAGTGGTGCGGGTGGTGTGCGGCATCCCGGTCTATCATAAAGGAGGCCCGTCATGATCGTTTTGCAGACCATTGCTGTGGCATTTGCCATGTTTTCGGCCATCCCGGTGCCGCAGTTCGACTGGAACGAAAAGAACATGCGCTACGCGATGTGCGCGTTCCCGCTCATCGGCGCAGTGTGCGGAGCCCTGTGGTGCCTGTGCGGGGCACTGCCGCTCCCGGCACTCGTCCGGGCGGGCGGGTTCTGCCTCATCCCCGTCTGGGTCACAGGCGGCATCCATCTGGACGGCTACGCCGACACCTGCGACGCCCTTTCCAGCTACGGCGGCAGGGAAAAGAAATTGGAGATCTTGAAAGACCCCCACTGCGGGGCCTTTGCCGTCATCCGGCTGTGCAGTTATTTTCTGGCTTATTTCGCGCTGTGCACGGCCGTGCAGTTCACGCCGCGCATCGGCCTCTGCTGGACGCTGGCACTGGTGCTGGAGCGGGCGCTTTCAGGCCTTGCCATCGCCTCCTTCCCGCTGGCCAGGAACACCGGCCTTGCCCACACGTTCGCTTCTGTGGCAGACCGCAAGGCCGTTCGCAGCGTCCTGCTGGTGCTGGCGGGCTTGCTCAGCGCTGCGCTGGTGCTGCTGGGCGGCGGGGCGCTCGTCCTTGCGGCGCTTCTTGTTTTTTGGCGCTATCGTGTTGTTTCCGACCGGCAGTTCGGCGGCATCACCGGCGATCTGGCCGGATGGTTTTTGCAGAAAGCGGAGCTTTGGATGCTGGCGGCACTGGCCGCCTGCCAATGGGGAGGGCTGTTATGATCTTCATCACCGGGCCGCTGTACAGCGGCAAGCGCACCTTTGCGCAGAACTTCCCCGGCACCCGCATCACCGATGTGCAGGAGCTGGCCGCAGCGGCGGAGGATCTGGAAAGCCTTGCAGACCGCCTCGCCGCATATGACCTCGTCCTCGCCACCGAGGTGGGCGGCGGCGTCGTGCCCATGGACGCAGCCGAACGCGCCGCGCGGGAAGCCGCCGGGCGGCTGGCCTGCCTGCTGGCCGCGCGGGCCGACTGTGTGGTCCAGATGTTCTGCGGCCTGCCCACCGTCCTGAAAGGAGAACTTCCCCCATGCTGATCTATCTTCTGCGCCACGGCCTGACTGCCTACAACGCCGAAAAGCGCTATCAGGGCCAGCGGGACATCCCGCTCTCGCCCGAAGGGCGGGCCCAGCTCCGCCAGGCCGACCTCCGGCCCCGGACGGTCTACATCACCCCGCTCTGCCGCACCCGCCAGACCGCCGAGGTGCTCTTCCCGGACGCCGACCTCGTGGAGGTGCGCGATTTGCAGGAGATGTGCTTTGGCAGCTTTGAGGGGCGGAATTTCATCGAGATGGAGCACGACCCGGATTACCTCGCCTGGGTGAACGCCAACTGCGAAAGCCCCTGCCCCGACGGTGAGACGAAGGCGGTCTTCTCCGAGCGGGTCTGCAAGGCGTTCTCCGCACTGGTGGACCAGGCCCTTGCCGACGGCGAGGAGACCCTCGTCATCCTGGCCCACGGCGGCACCCAGATGGCCGCGATGGAGCGCTATGCGCTGCCCCATGCAGATTACTACCACTGGTGCGCCCCGAATGCGGGCGGCTATCTGCTGGATGCCTGCGACTGGGCCGAACAGCGGGTGCTCCACCTCGTGCGCACCGTGCAATACACAAAGGAGGCGGCAGAATGATCGGAGCAGCCGTTTTGGGCGGGTTCGTGCTGGATCTTCTCTTTGGCGACCCGGCGTGGCTCCCCCACCCCGTGGTGTACATGGGCAAGGCCATCTCCGCGCTGGAACGGCGGCTGCGGGCCCGCCTGCCCCGGACGCCGCAGGGCGAACTGCTGGGCGGTGCCATTCTGGCGTTCTGCCTGCCGGTGGGCACCTTCCTGCTGACGAGCCTCGTCTGCCTGGGGGCCGCAGCGCTCAGCCCCTGGCTGGGGCTGGCCGTGCAGATGTTCTGGTGCGGGCAGGCGCTGGCCGCAAAGGGGCTGGCGCAGGAGAGCACCCGCGTCTACCGGGAGCTTATCAAGCCGGACCTGCCCGCCGCTCGCCGGGCCGTGAGCCGCATCGTGGGGCGTGACACCCAGAATTTGACGCTGGAGGGCGTGACCAAAGCCGCCGTGGAGACCGTGGCCGAAAACGCCAGCGACGGCGTCATCGCGCCACTGCTCTATATGCTGCTGGGCGGTGCCCCGCTGGCCCTGACCTACAAGGCCATCAACACGATGGACAGCATGCTCGGTTACAAAAACGAGAAATATCTTTATTTCGGCCGCGCCGCCGCCAAACTGGACGATGCGGCGAACTATCTGCCCAGCCGGATCGCCGGGCTGCTCTGGGCCGCTGCGGCGGCGCTTACCGGGAACAGCGCTTCGGGCGCGTGGAAGATCTGGCGGCGGGACCGCCGGAACCATGCCAGCCCCAACAGCGCCCAGACCGAAAGCGCCTGCGCCGGGGCTTTGGGCGTCCAGCTGGCGGGGCCCGCCTGCTACTTTGGCGAATATTATGACAAACCCACCATCGGCGACCCTCTGCGGCCCATTGAGCCGGAGGACATCCGCCGCGCCAACCGGATGATGTATGCCGAAAGCCTGCTGGCACTGGCCATCGGGCTGGCAATCCGGCTGGCGGTCTGTAGATTCATGTAAGGAGACGACCCATGGAACAATTGGTACACGGCGGCGACTGGGCCGGATACCGGGCACAGTTCGGGCGGGACGCGCTGGACTTTTCGGCCAACGTGAGCCCGCTGGGCCTGCCGGAGGGGGTAGCAAAGGCCATCACGGCGGCACTCCCCACCGCAGACCGCTACCCGGACCCGCTCTGCCGGGAACTGCGGGCAAAGCTCGCCCTGCACGAGGGCGTGCCCGCAGACCACATCCTCTGCGGCAACGGCGCGGCCGACCTCATCTTCCGGCTGGTGTGGGCCAAAAAGCCCCGCCGGGCGCTGGTCACCGCCCCCACGTTCGCCGAATATGCCGCCGCACTCGAAACCGTCGGCTGCACGGTGGAGCGCTTCATCTTGCAGGCGGCAAACGATTTTGCGGTGCCGGAAGCGTTCCTCTCCGCCATCGACGACCGGGTGGACCTCGTCTTCCTCTGCCAGCCCAACAACCCCACCGGCCAGCTCACCCCGCCGGACTTCGTGGCCCGCATCCTGCAGCGCTGCACCGCCTGCGGGGCACTGCTCGTGCTGGACGAATGTTTCCTCGATTTTCTGCCCGACCATGCGCAGCTGACCGCAAAGCCGCTGCTGGGCAGCGGCGATCTTCTGATCCTGAAAGCCTTCACCAAACTGTACGGCATGGCAGGCGTCCGGCTGGGGTACGCTCTGAGCGCGGACACGGCCCTGCTGGACGCCATGCAGCACACCGGCCAGCCTTGGGCTGTTTCCAGCCTGGCGCAGGCGGCGGGGCTGGCCGCACTGGACGAGACCGCCTACGTGGAGCAGGTTCGCGCCCTCATCGCGGCGCAGCGGCCCCTGCTGGCCTCCGGCCTGCGGGCTCTGGGGCTGCGGGTGCTGGACGGGCGCGCCAATTATCTGTTGTTCCAGGGCCCCGAAACGCTGGGCGAGACCCTGCGGCAGAAGGGCGTTGTCCTGCGCAGCTGCGCAAATTATCCGGGTCTTGACGGCAGCTGGTACCGCACCGCCGTGCGCACAGCGGCGGAAAACGAGCAGCTGCTCCAGACCCTTTCGGAGGTGTTTTCATGAGCAAAGCCCGGTGCATCATGGTCCAGGGCACGATGAGCGGCGCGGGCAAAAGCCTGCTGTGCGCGGCGCTCTGCCGCATTTTTGCGCAGGACGGCTACCGCGTGGCCCCCTTCAAGAGCCAGAACATGGCGCTGAACAGCTTCGTCACCCGCGATGGGCTTGAAATGGGCCGGGCGCAGGTGGTGCAGGCCCAGGCAGCCGGCATCGAGCCGGATGTCCGGATGAACCCCATTCTCCTCAAGCCCAGCAGCGATGTGGGCAGTCAGGTCATCGTGAACGGCGAGGTGCGGGGCCAGATGCCCGCCGCCGCCTACTTCAAGATGAAAAAATCGCTCATTCCGGACATCCTCGCCGCCTACAACAGCCTGGCCGAGGATGTGGACATCATCGTCATCGAGGGGGCCGGCAGCCCCGCCGAGATCAACCTGAAGGCCGACGACATCGTGAACATGGGCCTCGCCCGGCTCGTGGACGCGCCGGTGCTTCTGGCGGGCGACATCGACCGGGGCGGCGTTTTTGCCCAGCTGTACGGCACCGTAGCGCTGCTGGAACCGGACGAACGCGCCCGCATCAAGGGGCTCATCATCAACAAATTCCGGGGCGACGTCGAGATCCTGCGCCCCGGCCTTGCCATGCTGGAAGAGAAGACCCATCTGCCGGTGCTGGGCGTCGTGCCCTATCTGAAGGTGGACATCGAGGACGAGGATTCGCTCTCCGAACGGCTGGACGCCGACAAAGCGGTCAAGCCGCTGGACCTCGCCATTGTCCGGTTGCCCCACATCTCGAACTTCACCGATTTCATGCCGCTGGAGCAGCACCCGCTGCTCGGTGTGCGGTATGTACAAAACGCGCGCACCCTCGGCACACCCGACCTGATCCTGCTGCCCGGCACCAAGAACACCATCGACGACCTGCTCTGGCTGCGGCAGTCCGGTCTGGAACCGGCCCTGCTCAAGCTGGCTGCGCGGGGCACCCCGGTCTTCGGCGTCTGCGGCGGGTATCAGATGCTGGGCGAAACGCTGGCCGACCCCATGGGCAGCGAGAGCGGCCGTCCGCAGACCCTGCGCGGGCTGGGTCTGCTGCCCACCCGCACCGTCTTTACTGCGCAAAAACGCCGCACCCAGACCCGCGCCACCGCCGTGGCCGGGCCGTTTGCCGGGGCCGCGCTGACGGGCTATGAGATCCACACCGGCCGCACCGAGGTGCAGGGCCTCCCCTTCTGCACCCAGGCCGATGGCCACCCCGAAGGCTGTGTGCAGGGCGATGTTTTCGGCACCTATCTGCACGGCCTCTTTGACACTGGCGAACTGACCGAAAAACTCGTGGAATTTTTGTGCAAACAAAAGGGCATCCGTCCCGAAAGTGCCGCGCTCATCCCGATGGAGCAATACCGCCAGCAGCAGTTCGACCGGCTGGCCGACGGGGTACGCAGCGCTCTGGATCTGGATGCGCTCTACGCCGCAATGGGCCTGAACGGAAGGAGCCGCACATGACACCGCAGCATCATCTCCCCGCCGACATCGAGCGGACGAGCCTTTCCATCATCACCGCCGAGCTGGAAGCGCTGGGCCTGACCCCGCCGCCGGAAACGGCTGCGGTGGTCAAGCGGGTCATCCACACCACGGCGGATTTCGATTACGCCCGGAATCTGCGCTTCACGCCGGGTGCCGTCGCCGCCGGAGTCGCCGCCCTGCGGGCCGGGACACCCATCGTCACCGACACCAACATGGCGCTGGCCGGCATCACACGGCCTGGCCTTGCCAAAGTGGGCAGCGCGGCGCTCTGCTACATGGCCGACCCGGAGGTCGCCGCCGCTGCCAAGACCGCCGGGACCACCCGCGCTGTGGCCTCCATGCACCGGGCCGCGCAGGAGCATCCGGGTGCCATCCTGGCCGTTGGCAATGCCCCCACAGCCCTTCTGACCATCGCCGAAGAGATCGAGGCCGGGCTGCGGCCTGCACTCGTCATCGGGGTGCCGGTCGGTTTTGTGAACGTGGTGGAAAGCAAAGAGATCCTCTTCGCTGCCTGCGAAGCCCACGGCGTCCCCGCCATCGCCGCCATGGGCCGCAAGGGCGGCAGCAACGTCGCCGCCGCCATCTGCAACGCGCTGGTCTACTCTGCCGCCGAAATGCTGGACCCCACCGCGAGAGGGTGGAAATAGGTTGAAACACGCAAGGCCGCTCCCCTGCACAATGCACGGGAACGGCCTTTGTTTTCTGTCCATTCAAAACGCCTCCGGACGGTCTGCGCGCCCTCCCGATTCCATGGGAGGGGCACACTCCATCCGGAGGCGTCTGTTTTTATTCCACGGTCACGCTCTTGGCCAGGTTGCGGGGCTTATCCACGTCGCAGCCACGCAGCACAGCCATATAGTAGGCGAACAGCTGCAGCGGCACGATGAGCTGCAGCGGCATGAGCAGGTCGTCGTAATCGTCCAGACGGACGACATAGTCTGCCACACCGTCCGGCACCACGGCGTCTTTCGTCGTGAAGAGCAGGACCTTCGCGCCCCGGCTCTTGGTCTCCTTGACGTTGGAGATGGTCTTTTCGTAGACCTTTTTCTGGGTGGCCAGCGCGATGACCGGCACACCGTCCGTGATGAGGCTGATGGTGCCATGCTTGAGCTCACCGGCAGCGTAGGCGTCCGAGTGGACGTAGCTGATCTCCTTCAGCTTCAGGCTGCCTTCCAGCGAGAGCGAGTAATCGAACCCGCGCCCGATGAAGAAGCAGCTCTGGGTGTTGACGAACCGGCTGGCCAGATACTTGATCTGTTCGCAGTCGGCCAGGCGGGGCTTGATGACCTCGCTGGCGCGGAGAAGCTCTGCGGTCAGACGGCGGGTCTCGGCCTCGGTCTGGGCACCGCGCGCATAGGCCAGCCGCAGCGCAAAGAGGTACAGCACACACATCTGCACCATGTAAGCCTTAGTGGAGGCCACCGCGATCTCCGGCCCGGCGTAGGTATAGAGCACATAGTCTGCCGCGCGGGCAATGGAGCTGCCCACCACGTTGACGATGGCCAGCACCGGCACACCCCGGCTCTTTGCCAGCTTGAGGGCCGCCAGCGTGTCGCTGGTCTCACCCGACTGGCTGATGATGATGACCAGATCGTTTTTGTTCAGGATGGGGTCGCGGTAACGGAACTCGCTGGCGATGTCCACTTCGGCGGGGACGCGGGCCAGCGTCTCGATGGCCGACTTGCCCACCATGCCCGCGTGCATGGCCGTGCCGCAGGCCACCAGATGGATGGTGCCGATGCCCCGCAGCTTTTCATCCGACAGCTCCGGGATGCGCAGGTCGGGCAGGCCGTTCTCCACGCGGGGGCTGACCGTTGCCGTGATGGCGGCGGGCTGCTCGTTGATCTCCTTGAGCATAAAGTGCGGATAACCGCCCTTTTCCGCCGCTTCCATGTCCCAATCGGCGGTCAGAATCTCCCGCTCCACCGGCTCGGCGAACTCGTTGTAGAAGCGGATGCCCTCCCGCGTCACGACGGCAAGGTCGCCTTCTTCGAGAACGCTGTAGCGGCGGGTATACTTGAGCAGGGCCGGGATATCCGATGCCACGAAGTTTTCCCCTTCGCCCCAGCCGACGATGAGCGGACTCTCCCGCTTGACGGCAAAGACGGTATCCGGGAAATCCCGAAAGAGCACGGCCAGCGCGTAGCTGCCGCGCACCATGCTCAAAGCCTCGTGGATGGCCTGCAGCGGCTCGCCCTCGTAGCAGCTGTCGATGAGCTTGACCAGCACCTCGGTGTCGGTCTCGCTCTCAAAGGTGTAGCCCTTCGCGATGAGCCGCTCCTTCAGAATGCCGTAATTTTCAATGATGCCGTTGTGCACGATGCTCACACGCGGCGTCGAATGCGGATGGCTGTTCACATCGCTGGGTTCGCCGTGGGTGGCCCAGCGGGTATGGCCGATGCCGCAGCCGCTCTCGGCCAGAGCCTGCAATTCCAGCTTTTTGCGCAGCTCAGCCAGGCGGCCCTTGCTCTTGACCACGCGGATGCCGCCGTCCAGTGCCAGCGCGACACCGGCGGAGTCATAGCCGCGGTACTCCAGCTTTTCCAGACCATCCAGCAGAACGTTCTGCGCGTTGCGTTTGCCAACATAACCAACAATACCACACATACAAAACACCTCCAGACCGACAGCCCGGCGCTCAACATGCGCACAGAACAGCTGTCAGCTTCTCTTCCAGTTTATGTTCTTGTATGGCTTGCGTGAAAGGGGATCTGTTACGGTATTGCTGCCGCTTTTTGCCCCTTGCTGCGATCGGTATAGCCTGTTCGACCGGAGAAACATCCGCCGAATCGTTCGATGATTCCTCTCCTCGTCACCCTCACGGCTGTCACCCGCGTGGCCCGGCGCTTTGTGTCAACAAAAAGTCCACATTCCTTCTTTCGATGCCCTCTCAGTCTCGCTGCGCTCGCCAGCTCCCCCAAAGGGGGAGCCCTTGGCATTTCGGGCAGCTCCTGCTGTTCGTATGGGTCTGTTCTGTCGTAAAGCAGTGGCCCCCGCTCTCCCTGGCAGCTGTTGCTGACCTCGGTCGCAGAGCCCGGATGCTTTTTCACAACGCAATATTTTTCTCATCCAGCACGACCAAAACCGGCCTGCCAATGGCTCTCCCTTTGGGAGAGCTGGCAAAGCCTGATGGCTTTGCCTGAGAGGGTCACCTTCCCAGCATCTTATGCAGCCTTGGCTGCCAGACCAGGCGGTAGACCTGCAACAGATTATGAATGGCCCGGTCGTAGAGCAGAAAGGCCACATTGCCCATGGCCAGTGTGCTCAGCGAGACGACCCACGCTGTGGTGCGCAGCTCCTGCGAGATGCTGCCCGCCGGAACGAGCAGCAGCACCAACCCGTACATCGCCGCCAGTGTCCCATTGCAGAGCAGCAGCTTACACACGCCCCGCAGCAGCTTCGGGCGGATGCGTTCGAACTTCGGCTTGACCAGCGGGTAGTACCCCAGCAGAAAGACGAAGACGAGGGCCACCTCTTTGTCCGGCACGAACAGCAGGCTGAGCAGGCTCACCGCGCCGTAGGCCGTAAGAGCCATCTTCATGCCGCACTCCATGCAGACCGTAGCGATGAGCAGGCTGGCTGCGGCCGGTGCAATGAACATCAGCACCGGCACCACCGACCCCAGCAGCATCAGCGCGACGCTCAGCGCCGCCGCCATGCCGCAGTAGGCCATAGCCCAGCTCCTGCGACCCTTCACGGCAGCTCCCAGCGCACCGGCTGGTTCTCGGCGTCCAGCGGGTCCACCGCATGGCGCAGGCCGAGGATCATGATGTTGTCGATGAGTGACTTGTTCAGTTTGACGTCCAGCATCCCGTAGGCGCGGACCAGGTCGTTCGCTGCGGCCAGCGCCTGCCGCCGGGCATTTTCCATGGCAGCATCCTTCTCATGGATGCCATTGACCAGAAACACATTGTACCGGCCCACCTTGCGGTCCTCTTCCACCCGGCTGGCCTTATCCAGCAGGTAGAACACCCGCCCGATGCAGCTGCCGATGTAGCGCATGCTCTTGCGCTGGCTGGGGTCATCGGTGGCGAGGGTGGAGTAGAGCGCACCGTAGATGTTGCTCATCGGCTCAGCCGCCACGCTGTAGTTCTTCGCGTTCAGGTTCATCTGGACCACAGCCTGGGCCTGTTCCTGCCCAAACAGACGTTCCAGCGCAGGGTTTTCGTTCACGGCCTTTTCATAGGCGCGGCGCAGGAGAGCGTGATCCACCGCGCGGAACAGCCGGTTCCGGAGTGGCAGCTCGTCCCAGCGGCGGTCCTGCAGCTTATGCCAGCCCATCATCACTTCCACCTGTGCCGCCAGGCGGATGCCCTGGGTCTGGCACATCATCTGCCTGTAGCAGAGTGTGCCGGGCAGGCGCTGGTTGACGCAGGTGGCTGGCCGGCCGGCCAGACTGTCCGCCAGAAGCGCGAACAGCACACCGTTGTGTTGCAGCAGCCGACAGGAGTAGAACCCGTAGCTGCGGCTCATCTGCCAACGCACCCCCCGTAGATACCACAGATATGTGTTATAATCGCGGATGGTAAGCTCCGAAAGATAGGGTCTCATACGCCCTTCCATTGCCGTCCTCCCTTTCCAGCAGCCTCGCGCTGCATGTTCTTACATAGTACAAGTATACCTTTTTTCGGTCTTGGATGCAACTGACGAAATGTAAAAGATTCGCACCTTGTCAGCCCCGGAAAAGCAACAGCCGCACCAAACTTTCCCGTTCGGTGCGGCTGCAAAGTATTACTTTTGCTTATTTTTTCTCGAAACGGCCGGTGGAACGCTTGCCGTCAAAGCCCTGTTTGGGCATGGGCTTTGCCTTGTGCTCAAACTTCGGGGCCTCGTAGTACATATACAGCTGGCAGGGAATCATGCCGTTGTACATCTTGCGGCGCTTGTTGGCCCGTTTGCCGTAGTGGCTCTCGAACTCCATGTCGGCGGTGATGGCGTAGACGCCCGCGCAGGGGTGGGCTTCCATCTGGCGGCCCAGCGTCCGGGCCAGCTGAGCGGCCCCCTCGATGGTGCTCATCCGCTCGCCGTACGGGGGGTTGGTCAGGACGATGGCTTCGGGTCTGGCCTCAAAGGCTGCCACATCGGCCACCTCGAAGTGGCAGCGCTTTTCCACACCGGCCAGCTTGGCGTTGGCGTTGGCCAGCGCCACGGCGGCGGGGTCGATGTCGTAACCGAAGGCCTCAAAACCGACATCCAGCTTGGATTCGGCCAGAGCCTTCTGGCGTTGCTCCGCCCAGATGGACGCGGGCACGAAGCTGTACCGCTCGGCGGCAAAGCGGCGCTTCAGGCCGGGGGCGATGTTCATGGCCTTCTGGGCCGCTTCGATGAGCAGGGTGCCGCTGCCGCAGAAGGGGTCTTCCACAAGGCTGTCGCGGCGGACACGGCCCAGGTCGGCGATGGTCGCCGCCAGCGTCTCGCGGATGGGGGCCTCCATGGCGTTGCGGCGGTAGCCGCGCTTGTGCAGGCCGTCGCCGGTGGTGTCCAGCATGATCTCGCAGACGTTCTTACGCAGCATGAAGCGGATCTTATACTCCGCGCCGGTCTCCGGCAGAACGGAGGTGTGGTGTTTGGTCATCAGCCGCTTGACCACGGCCTTCTTGATGATGCTCTGGCAGGCGGGCACACTGGTCAGCTGGCTGTTCAGGGACGAACCAGTGACGGGGAAGGCCGCATCGGCGGGGAGCAGCTCCTCCCAGGGGATGGCGTACACGCCATCGAACAGCTCATCGAAGGTGGAGGCCGGGTAGGTGTTCAACAGCAGCATGACGCGCTCAACGGTGCGCAGGTTGAGGTTTGCGGCTGCGATCATCTCCGCACCGCCCTCAAAGGTCAGGCGGCCGTCGCTGACCCGGATGTTCTCCGCGCCGATGCGGCGCAGCTCGAAGTTGGCCGTGGACTCGCAGCCGAAGAAGCAGGGCGCGATCAGTTCAAATTTTGCAGGCATTTAGCGTTCCTTTCTTGCGCCGGGGCGCAGTTCACAAAAACAGGCCCGTCCCGGCTGGGGACAGGCCCGATCAGTTCATTGGGTTCAGCGGCCGCGGCGGGAGCGCGGGGCATAACCGCCGCCACGGCGGTTGTTGGTCTCGTGGTCCAGGTCGGCCATCTTCTCTTCGCTCTGGCTCTTGAAGCGGCTCATCATATCCTCAAAGCTCA
>OLQV01001292.1_pt1 | contig 19283 bp, 14 predicted proteins | sample 1672371 | NCBI WGS metagenome assembly OLQV01 (sample SAMEA3136676, study PRJEB25190) | human gut metagenome
AATAATATCTATGATATAGAAAACGCAGACTGAGAATATTCTCAGTCTGCGTTTTTTGTGAATGGAATTTTCCATTTTATAAACCGTAGCCGCGCATTGCACCATACATTTCCGGTCTCCGATCGCGGTAGACACCCCACGAACGGCGCATCTCACGGATTTCATCCAGATCGAACGTATGCGTCAGCACGCCTGCGTTTTCGCGGTCAGCCTGCTCGACAAGCGCGCCGGTTTCATCCGCGATGAAGGACGAGCCGTAGAACGTCAGCGAGGACGACTGGTGCTGGTTATCCTCAGTCGGCTTGACGGTCTCGGTGCCGATGCGGTTTGCCGCGATCAGCGGCATAATGTTCGCCGCCGCGTGACCCTGCATACAGCGCCGCCAGTGCGGCATGGAATCGCAGTCGAGAATCGGCTCGGAACCGATGGCGGTCGGGTAGAACAGCAGTTCAGCACCCTGCAGCGCCATGCAGCGCGCGGACTCCGGGAACCACTGATCCCAGCAGATACCGACGCCGATTTTCGCATAAGCCGTATCCCAGACCTTGAAGCCGGTATCTCCGGGCGTAAAATAGAACTTTTCCTGATAAAAATGGTCATCCGGAATGTGGGTCTTGCGGTACTGACCCATGATCGTGCCGTCCGCGTCAATGACAGCCACCGTGTTGAACGTGGTCTCGCCGACCCGCTCGTAGTAGCTGACCGGAATGACGACCTTGAAATCACGGGCAATGGCCTGCATCTCGCGGACCGCCGGATTTTCCTCGAGTGTTGTCGCTAAATGGTAGTTCTCGTAGCTTTTTTCCTGACAGAAATACCAGTTTTCAAACAGTTCGGGCAGCAGAATGATCTGCGCCCCCTGAGATGCCGCTTCGCGGACCTTTTCGCAGGCTTCTTCCAGACCGTAGGTCATCTGAATCGCAGCAACGGTTACTTTATTGGACATAAAAGATTCTCTCCTATACTTATGGCAACACCGCACAATTAAGACTGCGGTGCTTTGCGGAAATTATGCGGTATTGCCTTATCTTCTCTTGCGCGTGGGCGGCTTTTTGCCCTTGCCGGGCTTGCCGCCGCGTCCCTTGCCGCTGTGACGGCGGCGCTCCGCGCGATTGCCTCTCGGAGCACGGTCGGTGTCCTCACGGCGCGGACGATCCAGCTTTTCCGAAACCGGAAGCGAGCCGTCAGCCGGTGCAAAGTCGATCTGACCGGTGGTGTCGCTTGCGGCAAGCAGCTTGACACGCATCGGCGTGCCGATCGTAAACCGCTTGCCGGTGTGGCGGCCAACCATCGCCATGTGCTCCTCGTCGTACTGGTAGAAGTCGCCGGTCATCAGCTCTGCACGAATCAGACCCTCACAACCGTTTTCCAGCGCAACGAACACGCCGAACGACTGCACGCCGGAAACCTCCGCGTCAAATTCCTCACCGATAAACTGCTGCATGTAGGACGCGATATACAGCTTGTCGATGTCGCGTTCGCAGTTGTCGGCAGCCTGTTCGCGGTTTGTGGACTGGTCTGCGGCTTCCTCGCACATCGTTTCGTCTGCCGCGGTAAATTCTTCGCCGAGCAGCGCCTTCTGCAGCATGCGGTGCGCCACCAGATCGGGATAACGGCGGATTGGCGAGGTAAAGTGCAGGTAGAACTTCGCCTTCAGACCGTAATGGCCAATACACTCATCCGCGTAGCGGGCACGCGCCAGCGAGCGCAGCAGAAGCGTCGGCAGCACGCGCTGCTTCGGGTCGTTCTTTGCGCCGCGCAGCACGGTCTGGAACTGCGCCGTATCCTCCGGCTTGGACGGGTCGATGCGGTAGCCGAACGGACGCGCAAACGACGCAAACACGCGCAGCTTGTCCGGATCGGGATTCTCGTGCACACGGTAGACGGTCGGCAGCTCGCGCTTGCACATATACTCGGCAACCGCTTCGTTGGCCTGCAGCATGAATTCCTCGATCAGCTTTTCACTCTCGCCGCGCTCACGGAACCGGATTTCAACCGGCTTGCCGTTCTCGTCCACGCGGATTTCCGCCTCCGGAATGTCCAGCTCGAGTGCGCCGCGCTCAATGCGGCGCTTGTACAGCGCGTGCGCCAGATTGTTCATCGTCTCGGCAGTCTCAACCAGAAAAGCGTATTCCTCGCGCAGCCCCTTGTCGCCCGCGAGGATTTTGTTGACCTTGTTGTAGGTCATGCGGGCCTTGGAGCAGATGACCGACTTGGCAAATTTCGCACCATACCGGCGGCCGTCCTTATCGACCTCCATCAGCGCGGAGAACGCCAGACGGTCCACCTTCGGGTTGAGCGAGCAGATGCCATTGGACAGCGCGAACGGCAGCATCGGCACAACGTGTCCCGGGAAATAAACCGATGTACCGCGGCGGAACGCCTCGGCGTCAAGCGGCGAATCCGGCGTAACGTAATGGCTCACGTCCGCGATGTGTACGCCGAGCAGATAGTGTCCGTTTTCCAGCTTTTCGAGCGATACCGCGTCGTCAAAGTCCTTCGCGTCATCGCCGTCGATGGTAAAGATCAGCTTGTCGCGCAGATCGAGCCGCTTGCCGGCGGTGCCCATATCGACCTCCTGCGGAATGGCGAGCGCCTGCTCGAGCACCTCGTTCGGGAATACGTCATACACGCCGTTTTCGTGCAGAACAGCCGCGATAGCGGCCTCCATCGTACCGCTTTCGCCCAAATCCGCGCGGACAACGCCCTGCGGCATAAACTGCTCATCGCCGTAATGCGAGATCGAAACAGCCACGCAGTCACCAACGGCGGCTTCGCCGAGGTCATGCTTGTCCACCGCAATCTCCGGATACTTTTTCGAGGTCGGCTGCACGAAAAATGCCTTGCCGCGCTGCACGAGTTCGCCGGTCAGCTCCTTGCCGGCGCGTCCCAGCACGCGGATAACGGTTGCTTCCTTGCGGCCGCGGTTGTTCTTGCGCTCACTCACCTTGACGAGCACGCGGTCGCCGTGCCACGCACCGCCGGACGCATTCGGCGGGATGAACAGATCATCCGGCTTGGCTTCGCCCTCCGGATAATCCGGCGCGACAAACGCGAATGCCCGCTCGGTAGCCAGATAGGTTCCGGCCGCACAGCCGTAGTGCGCGGAGACCGCAAAGCGGTTTTTCTTGTTTTTCATCACCCTGCCGTCCGCAACGAGCGCATCCAGCGCGTTTTTGAGATTGTTTTTGCCTGCATTCGGCAGCTCGCGCCGGATGTCCTCAATACGGCACGGGTGCACCAGAATTTCCAGCAGTCTGGATTCCAATTCGGTGTCTGCTTCTTTATTTTTCATATTCGCCCCTCCTATCTTCGGCTTCTGGCGAAAAATTATCCATTATAAAAATAAGCTGTCATACTTCATCATTATTATACCATTCTCCCATCTTATTGAAAAGCGAAATCGGGGTAAACCCGTAACCGGCCGCAAATTTGTACAGAATGTGACGAACGGCATGAATTGACGCGGACAACGCATCATGATACTATATAGTATATGAATATCAGAGCAAAACGGAGGGAATTTGCATGAAAGCACTCATCACGGGTGCGTCCTCTGGACTGGGACGCGAAATGGCGCGCCTGCTGGCGGCACGCGGCTACGAGCTGATCCTGTGCGCCCGCAGAGAGGAACGCCTGCGCGAACTGGCGGCAGAGCTTCCGGTGCCGTGCCGCATCATCGCGGCGGACGTGTCGGACGAGCAGGAATGCCGCCTGCTGTACGAGGCCGTACAGAGCGAGGAACTGGAGGTCGTGATCAACAACGCGGGTTTCGGGCTGTTCGGCGAGTTTGTCACCGCCGATCTGGATGAGGAACTGCGCATGATCGACACCAACGTGCGTGCCGTACACATTCTCACCAAGCTGGCTGTGCGGGATTTTGTGCAGCGCGGACGCGGCTACATTCTCAACGTGTCGTCCTCGGCGGGATTTTTGCCGGGACCGCTGATGGCGACCTATTACGCCACCAAAAACTATGTTCTGCGCCTGACAGAAGCCTTGCGCGAGGAGCTGCGCCGCGCCGGCTCTCCGGTGCGTGTGTGCGCCCTCTGTCCGGGACCGGTGGACACCGAGTTCAACAAGGTCGCAGGCGTGCGGTTTTCGCTCTCCGGTCTGTCAGCAGAGCGTGTGGCGCGCGAAGCTGTTGACGGCCTGTTTGCAGGCAAGGCAGTTGTCGTTCCGGGTGCAGCCATGAAGGCCATGACACTGGCGCGGCATTTCGCGCCGGACAGCATTCTTGCCCGTATCACCTATCATTTTCAGCATAAGAAGGGCGCAAAATGACTGCAAAAGAGATAAAAAGAACGCTGCAAAGCGAATTTGTGCGTACACTGCGCAAGCCGTTCGTAGACGCGGTAAAAGCATATGGACTGGTAAAACCGAGCGATAAGGTTGCTGTCTGCATCTCGGGCGGCAAGGATTCCATGCTGCTGGCACTGCTGCTGCAGGATTTGCAGCACACGGTGGATTTTGACCTCGTGTTCCTTGCAATGGACCCGGGCTATGCGCCGGAGGGCCGCAAGCACCTCGAGGAAAACGCGAAACGGCTGGACATTCCGCTCGAAATTTTCGATACCGATGTACTGCGCGTGGCAGGGGTGCATTCTGCCGAGCATCCGTGTTTCCTGTGCGCAAAGATGCGCCGCGGCTATCTGTACACCGAAGCATGCAAGCGCGGCTGCAATAAAATCGCGCTCGGTCATCACTATGATGATGCCATCGGCACCGTGCTGATGGGACTGATCTACGGCGGTCAGGTGCAGGCCATGCTGCCGCGCGTCAAGGCGAAAAATTATGAGGGCATGGAGCTGATCCGTCCGCTGTATTTCACGCGCGAGCAGAGCGTCATTGACTGGGCGGAATATTGCGGTTTGACCTTTCTGCCGTGCGACTGTCCGGCAAAAAAGCTGGAAAGCGACACCAAACGCGCGGAAATCAAGCAGCTGATCGCGTCTCTCGCGGCAAACAACCCGCAGATCGAAGCGAATATCTTCAACGCGGTCAAGAACGTCGATACCGCCAAGCTGCTCGGCTGGCGCGATGCGAACGGTAAACATAATTTTCTGGATCAATTTGAGTGATTCGAGGAACTATCATGAACATAAAGAGAGCAAAAAACGAAATCAAAAACGCACTCAAGGCGTATCTCGCGACCGATGAATTCGGCGCGTATCGCATTCCGCCGATTCGGCAGCGGCCAATCCTGCTGATGGGACCTCCGGGCATCGGCAAAACGCAGATCATGCAGCAGATTGCCGATGAGACCGGCGTCGGCCTTGTCTCCTACACGCTGACGCACCACACGCGCCAGTCCGCGCTCGGTCTGCCGTTCATCGACAAGGTGATGCTCGGCGGCGAGGAACGCACGGTCACCGCCTACACGATGAGCGAGATTATCGCTTCGGTGTACCGCGAAATGGAACGCACAGGCGTAAAAGAAGGCATTCTGTTCCTCGATGAGATCAACTGCATTTCCGAGACGCTCACGCCGATGATGCTGCAGTTTCTGCAGTGCAAGACCTTCGGCAACCAGCAGCTACCCGCCGGATGGGTGGTCGTAGCGGCCGGAAATCCGCCGGAATACAACAAATCCGTGCGGGAATTTGACGTGGTAACACTTGACCGCGTCAAAAAAATCGACATCGAAGAGGATTTCGGTGTGTGGAAGGAGTACGCGTACCGACGCGGCATCCATGGTGCCATCCTGTCCTATCTTGAGATTCGGCGCGAGCATTTTTACCGCGTAGAGGCCACCGCCGACGGACTGCAGTTTGTCACCGCACGCGGCTGGGAGGATTTGTCCGAGCTGATGCAGGTGTACGAGTCGCTGGGTATTCCGGTTGATCGCCAGGTTGTGGAGCAGTATTTGCAGCTGCCGCAGGTGGCAAGTGATTTTGCGAATTATCTGCAGCTTTATAACAAATACAAGCAGGTTTACCGCGTGGATGAGCTGCTTTCCGGCACCTGGGAGCCGGTTCGCGCTTCCGAACTGCGGGACGCGCCGTTTGACGAAAAGCTGGGCGTACTCGGTCTGCTGCTGAGCCGGCTGGCGGACGGTGCCCGTGACGCATACCGTCTGGATGCGCTGACTGATGCGCTTCACGCCGACCTGCTCGCCATCCGAGAAGGCGAAAAAGCCATCGCTTCCCTGCCGGATGAAAAACGTGCCGCGCTTGCAGACAAGCGAAACGGCGGCTCGTCCGACAAGGACGCGCTCTATGTCGCCTCCCGCGAGGTGGAGCGTCTGGATGCCTACCGGCAGACGCTCATGCTTGAAAAAGTACCCGAGGATCAGCAGTTTGACCGCCTGAAGGCGCTTTTCTCCGCCGATGTGGACGCACGCGCAGCCGCCGCAGACAAGACCGATGCCGAACTGGCAAACGCATTTGCCTTCCTCGATGCTGCCATTCCGGACTCGCAGGAGCTGGTGCTGTTCGCTACCGAACTGACCGCGAACTGGTTTACCTCGTGGTTTATCCAGAACTTCGGGTGCGATGCGTATTTCGCGCATAACAAGCGCCTGCTGTTCGATGATACGCAGAAACAGCTCCTGCAGGATATTGAATCCGCAAGAAACGAAGAATCCTAAACATTCTGCCCAGAAACCCGGTTGTGCATTAGGCTGCAGCCGGGTTTCCGGCGTATTTAGAAAAGGTAAATTGTAAAGGCAATACCGTATAATTGAACAAGAGCGATTTGCGAATAAATTTTGCATACTGATAAGGCGCGGACAGAACTCGCGCAAGGAACCGAAGCCAAAATCAGAATACAAAATTTCTGCTTAAAGCCTGCAAAAAACAGACCGACATTCACTCTGTCGGTCTGTTTTTTGCGATTTACAAATAATACTTCAACAGCTTGAGCTGCGTCAGCGGACCTTCCGCTGCAATCACCATCGCCCAGATCACCACGAGGTGCAGCGGATACGCCGCATAAAAGGCTTTGTTCAGCTTCGGGTGCGGTTTCCGGCTGCGCTCGCCGTTGTACAGCAGCAGAAGGAGCGCTGCCGCCGCCGTGCCGCGGATCGAACCCCAATCCGGCATACCGAGCGAGGAATAAAACAGCGCACCCCAGAGTAAAACAACAAGCGCGCGGCTCCATCGGCTCTCGGCATACGACAGGCACAAAATCAGCAAAATTCCCCATACACCGTAGTCGATGTTGCACCGGAGATGCGCAAGCGGATACCGCTCAAACAGCAGCACAGCAAACACGAGCACCGCAAACCGCGCGAGCCAATCCCGCAGGGCAAGGTGCTTTCGCCAAACGTGCAGCAGCGCGACCGCGATTGCCGAGGCAAGGAGCAGCACGGTGCACAGCCGGCGGAAACGCGAGTCAAACTCCGGCTCCGCCGTATAGACCGCGAAGCCGCCGCAGGCGAGCAGGAACACCGCAAACCCTTTGGACTGAATCACCCGCGCCAGCGGCTTTTTATGGAAGAAAACCAGCAGAACCAGCCCGATAAACAGCGTAAACAGAATATTTAAGTTTCGGAACGCCCGACTCGGATCGGCGGGAAACACCTCTCCGAACGCGGGCTCGAGATACCAGCGGTTGAGCGTAAACGCATACGGAAGCTGCGAGATGACCCCGAGCAGCAGCAGACGCCCGCCGTATCGGCGGAGATCATGGCTGTGGCGGAATCCTTCGACCAGACAGAAGGTATAAATCGGAAACGCCATGCGTCCGATTGCTCTGGAAATCACATACACCTTGCTAAACGCCGGAAAAAACACCCTGTCCAGACGGCACGCCGCCGCATGGTCAATCACCATCGCAAGGAACGCGGCAAGCTTCAGCATCAGTTCGGTCATAACAGTCCCTCCTTTCCGACTGTTGCGGAAAGCGGCATCCGGAGGAGTATTGACGCTGATCGAATACCGCTTTGTTTCCTATGCTTTTACAGTTTTATTATATCGGTTTCCGCAGATTGTCACAATGTGGAATTCCCACAAAGTCGGAGGTCGGTTGTCGTGCAGATTGGATAAGAAAAACGCCGCCTGCACACATCATTCCTTGATGTAGCGCAGACGGCGCAGAAACTCTTCGTTATCGGTTTTTTCACAGATAGCGTCAATGCCGGAGGAGATGATCCAGACCGCCATGCCGCGCCGCGCGCACAGCACCAGCATATCAATGATCATCTTGTGATGCGCCGATTCCTGTCCCGCGAACGGGAAAAAGCAGATCAGCAGCTTGGGATTGAGCAGATACCACCGATAATACGAAAACCGCAGACGATCGGGCAGTGACCATGCGCTGAGCGGTGAGGAACTGACAGTGGCAGTACGGACAGCCTTCCGGAAATATCTGCGCTTTGACGGCACTGCCCATGCAAAAAAGCCGTTCACCCTCCATTTCGGGGAGCGATGGGTGCCGCTGCTGACCAAGCTGTTCACGACCGAAATGGTCCGCACCGACGATCTGGCCATTGACCGCTCTGCGGCGGCCGGAGAAAACGGCATGGTGCGGGCGTCCAATGCGCTTCGCGCGCAGCTGGAATCCGGCGACCGCGAAAACGAGGACCGGGATTATGTGGAAGGCTGTTTCGGCCGCAGTCTGTATCCCCCGCGAGAGCTGGCGCTGATTGAACAGCGGCTCTGCACCGGAAACCATCTCGGCTGTCACCTCTGGTTTACCCGCGGTGAAACGGTGCAAGGCAAAACCATGCGTGCCGATGTGCAGCACCTTTTCGATCAGGCGGCCGAACAGGCCGAACGGAACCGTGCAGATTTCCTCAAAAACAATGACCTGTATCAAAGCTCCATCCTGCGGCTGACCGAGCACATCCGCAACTGCATGCAGGTGCAGCAGCAGCCGGATGCCGTTTCCGCCCGACAGGGACATGTCGATAGTCAGCGCATCTGGCGGCTTCCGGTACTGCAGGACGGAAAGGTATTTCTCCGCAGCGAGGAGGAAAACAATCCCGGCTTTACGGTGGATTTACTGCTGGATGGCTCAGCCTCGCGCCTGCACTGTCAGGAGACTATCGCAGCGCAAGGCTACATTCTGGCCCGCAGTCTGGCTACCTGCGGAATTCCGGTCCGCGTCAGCAGCTTCTGCAGTCTGCGCGGTTATACGGTCGTGCGGATTCTCAAGGATTTCAGCGAGAAAAACGCGGAAAGAAAAATTTTCAATTACTTTGCTGCCGGCTGGAATCGGGACGGACTGGCGCTGCGCATGGCAGGAAAGCTGCTGGATACCGCTCCGGCGGATCGGCATCTGCTGATCCTGCTGACCGATGCCAGCCCGGATGACAGCCGCAAAATTCTCCCCACCGGCAAGGTGCCACTCAGCCGCAGCTACGATGGCGAAGCAGGCGTGCAGGATACCGCCGAGGAGGTTCGTGCTTTGCGGCAGCAGGGCGTCCGGATCGCTGCCGTCTTTATGGGCGAGAACGCCAGCGCCCCGACGCACGGACGATCTATGGGCAGGATCTGGTCCGTATCCAGCGGATGGACCAGCTTGCCACCGCCGCCGGAAAACTCATTCAGGAGGAGATTCGGGAGCTGTCCGGGTGAGCATGTGCAAGTATATTGTAAAAGTTATCATTTTCCCTGCCGCCGACATAAAAAGTCCAGCAAAATGAACTGCACCCTAGTTGTTAGGCAGTATGATATACTATCTAACAGATAGGGTGCAGTTCAAATGTTTGATTTTATTTATCTTTTAGCGTAAACTGATAATAAACAGAAGAACTATGCTTAAATCAGTAGGATACCCTCAATGATTTTGTAACATGGAAGCAATGTTATTGTGCCTGTAGTAAAACTGGTTTTACTACAATAGATTCAAACGGAAATCAAGAGGATGTGAAAATTATGCCGCTCCAAGTTGTGAGAAACGACATTACGAAAATGAAGGTTGACGCCATCGTCAACGCTGCCAACGAGTCGCTGCTGGGTGGCGGCGGTGTGGACGGCTGCATTCATCGTGCTGCAGGACCGGAGCTGCTGGCAGAATGTGAAACGCTCCGCGGCTGCGAAGCCGGGGACGCAAAAATCACAAAGGGCTACAAGCTGCCCTGCAAATATATTATCCACGCTGTCGGTCCGCGCTGGTACGATGGACAGCATGGTGAACGTGAACTGTTGATCTCCTGCTATCAGACTTCGCTCATGCTGGCGAAGGAATACGGCTGCGAATCGGTTGCATTCCCCTTGATCTCCTCCGGCATTTTCGGCTATCCGAAGGATCAGGCTCTCAAGGTTGCAATTGACACCATCAGCAGTTTCCTTCTTGAAAACGAAATGACAGTATACATTGTCATTTTTGACCGTAAAGCCTATCAGATCAGCGGCAAGTTGTTTGCTGATATTGCAGCGTACATAGATGACCGCTATGTGGACGAACATACCGATAGTCGTTCCGAGCGTCTGCGCAGAATGAACACCTTCCGGATGGAAGAGCTGATGCCTTGCGAGGCATCCGTTCGTGAAATTGCAATCGAACAGCTCACACCTCCCGTCTCTGCGGCAGTGGCCCCTAAAAAGGCGGCAACCCTTGATGATGCACTGAGACAGATCGACGAGAGCTTTTCAGAGATGCTTCTGCGGAAGATTGATGAGCGCGGCATGACGGACGCACAGTGCTATAAGAAGGCAAATATTGATCGGAAGCTCTTCTCGAAGATCCGTTCGGACAAGTCCTACAAACCTTCCAAGCCCACAGTCATTGCATTTGCCATTGCCCTTGAGCTGCCGCTTGTGGAAATGAAGGATATGCTCATGAAAGCGGGGTTCGCACTCTCCCATTCCAACAAGTTTGACATTATCGTGGAGTATTTCGTGGAGCATGGAAACTACAACGTCTTTGAAATCAACGAGGCTCTGTTCGCCTTTGATCAGAGCTTGCTCGGCGCATAAAAATGTCGCTTGAAAAGCGACCACTGCTCTCCTGTGATTTGCTACCATAGAGATAACAAATTACAGGAGGTTTTTTTATGAAGCATACAACAGAATTGGTTTTTATCCTGGACCGCAGCGGCTCCATGTCGGGGCTGGAGACAGACACGATCGGTGGATTCAACTCCATGATCGCCAAGCAGAAAAAGGAAGCGGGCGAGGCGCTGGTCTCCACCGTACTCTTTGACAACGAGAGCGTGGTCATCCACGAACGCCTGCCGCTGGAGGATGTGCCGCCCATGACCGAGAAGGAGTATTTCACCCTCGGCTGCACGGCGCTGCTGGATGCCGTGGGCGGAGCCATCCACCACATCGGCAACATCCACAAGTACGCCCGCCGCGAAGATGTACCGGAAAAGACGATGTTCATTATCACCACTGATGGTTACGAAAATGCCAGCCGCCGTTATGACTATGAGACGGTGCGGCGCATGATTCAGCGGCAGAAGGAGAAGTACGGCTGGGAGTTTCTCTTTCTTGGTGCCAATATCGACGCAGCGAAGGAAGCAGCACGCTTTGGCATCGGTGCTGACCGTGCAGTGAACTACAAGTGCGACGAGGCCGGTACAGCCCTGAACTACGAGGTCATCAGCGAAGCGGTTTGCAGCGTTCGCGCCGCAAGACCTCTCGGCGCCGACTGGAAGCGCCGCATCGACGAGGATGTGCAGAAACGTGGGAGATAATGAATATGTACGGTGCGATTTTGGGCGACATTGTGGGCAGCCCCTACGAGTTTGACTGCAACAACTACAAAGGCAAGGACTTTCCGTTATTCAGCCAGCGATCCGAATTTACCGACGATACGGTAATGACGCTGGCCGTGGCACAGGCCCTGCTGGATACTCGCGGACAGGATGATATCACCATCAAAGCGGCGCTGGTGCGGGAGATGCAGCGGCTGGGACGTGCTTATCCCGACAAGGGCTACGGTGCGCGGTTCAATCAGTGGCTGTATGAGGATAATCCGCAGCCGTACCGCAGCTATGGCAACGGCAGTGCCATGCGGGTTTCTCCCGCGGCGTGGCTGGCAGAAAGTATACAAGAGGCGCTGCATCTGGCGCAGCTCACCGCCGAGGTAACCCATGATCATTCGGAGGGAATCAAGGGCGCACAAGCTGTCGCTGCGGCGATTTTCCTCGCCCGCACCGGCCACAGCAAGGTGGAAATCAAAGCGTATGTGGAATGCAAGTTTGGTTATGATCTCAGCCGTACCTGCGACGAAATCCGCCCAACCTATCATCATGTGGAGAGCTGTCAGGAGACGGTGCCGCAGGCCATTGCTGCATTTTGGGAAAGCACGGATTTTGAGGATGCTCTCCGCACGGCGGTGTCCCTCGGCGGTGACAGCGATACGCTGACCGCCATCACCGGCAGCATCGCCGAAGCATTCTATGGTGTACCGGAAGATCTGAAACAGGAGTGCCGCAAACGGCTGACACCGGATCTGGAAGAGATACTGCAAGCGTGTGAAAATATGCTTTTACAGCGGTAAAAAACATGATAAACTGTAGATGGAAAGAGAAAAGGAGGGGCTGTCATGGCGATTTTAAACTTTTCCGATGTGCTGAAGAAAGTAGGACTTGACCCGAAAGAGGTCAAGCTGATACGCCACGCATTGTCTGATAAACAATTCAGGGAATGCTACAAGGCCGGTATGGTGCACGAATACACACAGCATCAAAAAGCAGGTTTCAGCAAAGGGTATTCCTACTGGATCACTTTTATCAGTGACGGCGGTACATACGCGAGACTGCATTCCTGCTGCCGTGTCAATGGCTTTGTAGCGGATATACCGGATGTATGTCCCGTCGGTTTACCCGATTGTGAGGCAAAAAAATACCGTGGCGAAGGAGCGTTTTTTGATTTGGAACCGGTGGATCTTCTGAAAGACTACGAAGGAAAGCTGGTCATCGACTGGGGCGGATCAGCTCGAATGTGGCACCAAAAGGCCACGACCGAAAAGCCCATCGTAGCGATTGAGTCGAAGAATCAAAAGCCGTTTGCGGGGTTTGAACAGCTCATTCTGTCCTTTGATGATCTGAAAGAAGTGATCGAAAATGATACGGACTATGAACTGTGGCATGCGGCCATGTCTTCTGTCAACGCAGTTTATCTGATCGTGGATACCAAGACAGGGAACCGATATGTCGGATCGACATATGGCTACGACGGACTTCTGGGGCGCTGGTCCGTCTATGTATCCACCGGCGGCCACGGAAATAACAAGGGCATGATCAGCCATTTGAAGTCTGCGGACCACAGCTGTCACGATTTGCAGTTTTCTGTTCTGCAAGTTTTGTCAAAATCGCTTTCGGATCATCAGATCATAGATGCAGAAACGCTCTGGAAGAAAAAGCTGCTGACTTGCGAGCCGTTTGGCATGAACCACAACTAAGCGTTTTGTAATATTTTTCGGATGATACAGCAATTCTCTGTTGGAGTGACAAATTCTATCAAGCACCCTATTAAACGCTATGCAAGGGTAAAAACCAGTCTAAACTAACCTTAAAGCCGGCGAAAAACGAAGGGATATGTGCCTTAACGGTACATATCCCTTTTGTCAGCAACCCCTGTCCGGCAACTGCCATAGTATTTGTTTCTCAAAACCTGCTTTATGGACAGCTTTTTTAGAATAGAATTATGCCGCCTCTATGCGCCGCGCGAAGCGCACTTGTACTTTTCCGAAGCCGTATGCTACAATAAAACCACTACATTCGACAGAAAGCAGGAACAGCCATGCGCACCAAACGGGAACAGATTATTTTTCAGGCATTTCATGACCAGATCTGCCGGTCAGAGTTCAGCAGCGGTTTGACGCTGTTTTTCGGGCTGCACGGAAACAGCTCAATCCGATACCAGTCCGCCGAGTACTCCATGCCCGCAGGCGCGCTGCTGGTTGTCAACCCGTTTGAATTATATCAGGTGAACTGCTCGGAAAATGCCGAGATGATCGCTATGCAGATTCCCGAAAATCTGCTGCAGCTTGCCGGCTGGAGCAGACAGAATGTCTGCTTCTGCTATGCCTCCAGCCAGAATGAAAAGCAGGAGTACCAGACCATCCGCGTATTATTTGCAACGATTTTTCAGGATTTCTTTCAGAACCCGGAGCAGAACGCCTCCGGTATTGTCACCAATGTACTCAAGCTCGTTGATCTGCTGACAGCGCATTTTCTTATTTCCGATGTGCCCAAAAGCAATACCAAGCGCGAGGAAACCATGCGCCGCATGAAGCGCATCATGGATCATATCCATTCCGGCTGGAATGAGGATATTTCCCTGCGCGAGCTTGCTGCACGCGAGTTTCTGTCCGAAGGCTATCTGTCCCGATTCCTCAAGCAAAATCTGGATATGACCTACTCCCAGTATGTCATGGGGCTGCGTCTGGAGCACGCCGAAAAGCAGCTGCGCAGCACAGATCACTCCATCACCCAGATCGCCTACGACTGCGGATTTCACAACGCCAGTGCTTTCATCGAAAATTTTCGTCAGAAACACGGTCTGACACCGCGGCAATACCGCCAGCATGCCACCCAGAAAGCCGCCGCTGACCCGACCGGTGAAGAAACCTTACTGCAGGACGGCGTTGCCTATCTGCTGCAATTTGCCGTTCCGCCCGATCCGCAGCGCGAGCTGCCGCACGAAACGCGGTACATCACGATTGATGAGAATGTACAGCCGCACAGACTTCGCCATACGTGGAAAACCCTGCTCAACGCCGGATACGCCAAGCACCTGCTGACATCTGCTGTGCAGCAGCAAATCATCAAAATCCAGCAGGAGCTCGGCTTCCGCTATCTGCGATTCCATGGCATGCTCGATCAGGAGCTTCACATCTATCAGGGTATGGAAAACGGCAAAGTGAAGTGCTGCTTCACCTACTTCGATATGGTAATTGACTTTGTGCTTGAACAGGGACTGCGCCCGTTCCTGGAATTCAGCTTTATTCCCCGGGAACTGGCGAAAGCACAGACCAGTATCTTCGAGACCGGCTCCATCACCGCTGCATGCGCGGACTGCACGGCATTCGGCGCACTGGTTGAAGCTATTCTGCGGCACGCAATCTGCCGGTACGGCTGGGACGAGGTATCCCAGTGGAAGTTCTCTACCTTTCAGATTAACTATGTGTTCTTCGACTGCATGACCATGGAGGAATATCTCGAACTGTATGACTGCGTGTACCGTGCGGTCAAAGCTGTCGATACACGGCTGCAATTCGGCGGACCCGGTGCCATGTCAAGCGTGGTATGGGACCCGCGCGGCATGCGTGTCTTTCTGCAGTATGCCAAAGCCCACAACTGTCTGCCGGATTTCCTGACCGTGCAAAGCTATCCGCATGAATCTTCGTCCGCCGATGCAAATTTTATGAGCTATACGCTCAGCCAGCAGTCTATCCCGTCCGTATTATCCAAGGATACGAATTTCGTTAAAACCTTCCTCTATGACCTCAACGGCATCTGCCGTGAATTTGAATTGCCCGACATGGAGATTTTCATCGAGGAATGGAACTCCACACTATGGCAGCGCGACCTTTCGAGCGACACCTGCTACAAATCCGTCTGGCTGGTAAAGAACATTTGCGAAAACATGGATGCGGTTTCTTCCTTCGGCTACTGGACCCTCTCCGACCTGATGGACGAGCGTGCAAACTTCGATTCCATGTACCACGGCGGCTACGGTCTGTTCACCTACAACGGCGTGCCCAAGAGCGGTCTTGAAGCACTGCGCCTGATGAATCAACTGGGTAATACCTGCATTGCCTCCGGCGACGGCTGGTATCTCACCCAAAGTGAACAGGAATGGCAGCTGATTCTATATAATTACACTCATTACGACAACATTTACCGCTATCGCTACCGCCGATTGGAGCATCCGGAGGATGCCTATTCTGTATTCGAGAGCGGCAAGGTCGTGCGGTTTCAGATCACATTTCCCGCTCTCGGACGTGGCCTGTACCGGATTGAGCAGCAGGAAATTACCCGTACCTCGGGTTCCTCGTTCGACCTGTGGCTTGCCGCCGGCGCACCGCCCTCCCCTGACCGAGCCTTCCTGCAATATCTGGCCGAGCACGCTTCCGCGCACCGCACGCTGACCACCGAGCAGGTGGATACCGCGCTGCGGCTCGAGACCGCACTGCAGCCGCTTGAAGTCCGGCTCTTCCGCATCAGAAAGATGAATTTTTCATAAAACTTTTGCGAAATATCTGTTTTTTGACCTTTTTCTATCTGTCATTTCACATTGCGCGACAGAACCGCCGTTTTCCCTCTGAACAAATACAAAATATATCGCTACATCCAAAATGAATATCCTATATTTTCTCTGCCTATTTCGTACTATACTATAGTCATATTCCAAACAGAAACGCTGCGCAGCCGATTCTGAACAAAAAGGTGGTAAGGAAAATGACGAAAAAACAGCTTTCAATGAATGACACCTCATTCAAAACCAGTCTGATGGAAAAAATCGCATACGGCATGGGCGACACCGCCTGCAACGTCGTATTTGCAATCACCTCCAGTCTGATCGTATACTTCTACACGAATGTAATCGGCATGTCTGCGGCACTTGTCGGAACGATTCTGTTGGTATCTCGTGTATTTGACGGCATCAGCGACCTGCTGATCGCCCAGATTGTAGACAAGGTAAACTCCCCGAAGGGCAAGGCTCGTGCGTGGATACTCTGGATGGCAGCACCATACGGTATTGCCTCCGTGCTGATGTTCTGCGTGCCGCCTCATTCGAGCACGATGGTGCAGGCAATTTATGTATTCATCACCTATAACCTGTGCACCACCGGCGTATATACCGCACTCAACCTGCCGTATTCCAACCTGGCGCCGATGATGACCCGCAATGACGATGACCTTGCAAAGCTCAATCTGTTCCGCATGGCCATGTCCCCGATCGGCAACCTGATCGTTACCGCACTTACCCTGCCGTTCATCAACATGCTCGGCGGCGGCCAGAAGGCATGGATCACCGTTTGCGCGGTTTACTCTATCGTTGCTTTCTTCATGCTGCTGTTCTGCTACAAGGGCTGTCAGGAACGTTTCCACACCGATGCAGCCAAGGAAGCCGAGGCTATGCCGTTCGCACAGCGTCTGAAGGCTACCCTGAAGAACAAGTACTTCATCGTTCTCACGCTCACCATGATGGCCGTTGCTCTGTACCAGAACGTAAACGGCACCGTTGCTACTTACTACGCACAGTATATGCTGAACAACGTCGAAATCATGGGCGTTATGCAGAGTTTTGAGAATATTCCGAAGATCATCGCTATCATCTGCCTTGCCCCGTTCATCAAGAAGTTCGGCAAGCGCAATCTGGTTCTGTTCGGCGCTGTACTCTGTGTACTCGGTCAGGTTGTTGTCCTGTTTGCGCCGCAAAACATGACTATGGTCATGGCTGCCGCTGTTATGCGCGGTATCGGCGAAGCTCCGTTCTACGGCTGCATCTTCACCATGCTAGCTGACGTTATCGAGTACGGTCACTGGAAGACCGGTATCCGTGTACAGGCCCTTATCTTCTCCGCATTCACCGTTGGTCAGAAGTTCGGCGGCGGCGTTGCAGGCTGGCTTGTTGGTCAGCTGATGGAGGCTTCCGGCTTTACCGGTCTGGCAGTGGAGATTCCCTCCGCAGTAAGCATGGTCAAAAACCTTTATATTTACGGCAACATGATCGCATGGGCCTTGGTTATCATCCTGATGCTGGTCTACCATCTGGATAAGGAATACGACGGCATTATGAAGGACCTCACCGGCCGTACGGCGTAACAGAAAGCGTGAACAACATGTATACCCATAAGATTTTAGACAAATGCGACCCGAAAAATCCCTATGCCCCCAAGTTCTCCGGCACGTTTGAGCTGCCGGTAGAGTACGCGGGCAAAAAGCGCCGCATGCTGGCCTATGTGCCGCATGATATCCGCGAATCCACCGCCGGTATTCTTGTGCTGGGCGAAAACGGCCAGACCGCCGATGACCTGCTCGAGCACAGCGGCTGGTGCGAGATTGCGGACACCGAGGAGTGCAAGGAACGTCTGATTGTGTTCTTCCTCGAGCCGGAAAACGGCACATGGAACATGGACGAAGCCTACGGCACACCGGATGGCGATGTTGCGTATATCAACGCGGCAGCCCTTGCTGCCGCAGACCGCAAGCTGTTCTGCGTGCACGAATCCAAGTTCTATCTGGTCGGCTGTAAGGAGGGCGGCGTGCTCGCCAATATGGCGGCGGCTTACGACCCGGCGTTCTTCGCAGGTGTGGCTTCGGTCGGCGGCTCGGCAGTTTCCGAACGGTATCTGACCGACTGCGGACAGGCGTATGCCCTTAATCTGGACGGCTTTGAGGATCCGGAACACCGCAAGGACATTCGCAAGCAGGATATCCCGATGCCCGCATGGATTATCGACGATCCGACCGTATCCACCGGTACCGGCGATGCTATCCTCACCTACTGGCGCAAGGCGTGTGAGGCTGAGGAAGGCCGTCAGCTGTCTCCCGATCAGTACGAGTATTACCGCGTGAAGGAAACACCTTACGCGCCCAATCAGGAGAAGGAAGCGTACCGCGTCTGCCACAGCAGCATTTCCGGTGCGTCTGAGCAGTATGCCAAACGCCTGCAGCGCCGTATCTGGAAGGACTTTCTCTATCGTCAGCGCCGCTGGATGAGCAGTCCCGGCGGTGAACTGCGCGTGACAAAGGATCCGGTCCGCGACCTCGGTATGGAATACCACTACGAGGAATTTGACGGCTGGATGCGCGAATGGTATGTTTACATTCCGCAGTCGGTACAGCACAATCCGAACAAAAAGGTGCCGCTCGTGCTGGCTATGCACGGCTACACCTGCACCGGTGAAATCTACGCAGGCAACAGCGGATGGTACGATGTCGCAGAAAAGCACGGCTTCATTGTTGTGTTCCCGTCCGCGCTGCATGCCAAGGTCAATATGCCCGAGCAGGGTCTTATGCCGGACTGGGCGCCGCTCAACGCATGGAACGTGTTCCTTGAGGACGACCGTCCAGATGAACTGAAATTCTTCTCGTTCCTGCTGGACAAGATGATTGCCGAGTATCCGGTGGACGCGCACCGCGTGTTTGCTACCGGTCACTCGTGGGGTTCGCTGATGACCGAAATGCTGGCGCTGGGACTGACCGAGCGTTTCGCGGCGGTTGCTCCCTGCTCAGGTGCATTCTTCGGTGGTGCGTATGAAAAAATGACTTCCCTGCCGTATGCCGCCGAAAACGGTGTACAGCTTCCGATTTGGATGTTCTGGGGCACGGACGAGGAATGGCTTATTCCGTGTGAACCCACCCACGAGAACGAAACCGGTCTAACCGTCGAGCTGTGGCTGAAACGCAACAGCAAGTCAGATATGATTCC
>OLQV01001307.1_pt1 | contig 19128 bp, 19 predicted proteins | sample 1672371 | NCBI WGS metagenome assembly OLQV01 (sample SAMEA3136676, study PRJEB25190) | human gut metagenome
TATTAACATATGCTTTATTCCCACAGGTTGCCACAGACTTCTTCAAATACAGAGAAGCTCAGCAGAAAAAAGTAGATGCAACGGTAGCAGATACAAAGAACGGAGCATATCCGGTATAAGACAGGACAGAAAAGAGGCTGGTTTTCAGCCTCTTTTTTCTTGCAAAAAAGTTCCTATTTGCTATAATTAGAATGTTGGTATTTTGAACGTGTTCCGAAAGTGGCAGATACCATGTAAAAGCTGCCGGGGACAGAAATTGAATAACAGGATGGGGAACTATGGGTAATACGAACGATCTGAGTAATCGTATTAATGAATCTTACAGCAGATTAAGCAAGGGACAAAAGTTATTAGCTACATATATCACAGATAATTATGATAAGGCAGTTTTTCTAACGGCAGCCAAATTAGGCGAGGTGGTCGGAGTCAGTGAATCAACGGTTGTGCGTTTTGCAACACATCTCGGATATAAGGGATATCCGGATTTTCAAAAAGCATTAGAGGAACTGGTGCGCAATAAGCTCAATTCCGTACAGCGGATGGAGGTGGCTTATGGACGGATCAGTCAGTCAAAAATCTTAGAATCTGTTCTCCAGTCAGACGCGGAAAGGATCAAAGAATCGATAGAGATGATAGATCCGAACGCCTTTGATATGGCAGTAGAGACGATCTTAAATGCAAAACGGATATATATTGTGGGTATCCGCAGTTGTGCACCGCTTGCAGGATTTTTTGCATTTTATTTAAATATGATGTTTGACGATGTACGTCTGCTGTCTACGAACAGTTCGAGTGAGCTGTTTGAACAGATGGTGCGTATCAGCAAGGACGATGTGATCATCGGGATCAGTTTTCCGAGATATTCCATGCGTACTCTAAAGGCAATGGAATTTGCAAACAACCGGAGTGCAAAAGTGATCACGCTTACAGACAGCGTACATTCACCGATGAATCTGTATTCCTCCTGTAATCTGATCGCAAAGAGTGATATGGCATCCATCGTAGATTCACTCGTGGCACCGCTTTCTGTCATCAATGCATTGATCGTTGCACTCTGCATGAAAAAACAGGGCGAAGTAGTCAATACGCTTGAAATGTTAGAAGATATCTGGGATGAATATCAGGTCTATGAAAATGACGAGATCAACTATATTGATGATTCCATGAAAATGCGATATACCAGATTAGGAGAAAAAAATGAGTAAAGTCATCATCATCGGCGGCGGTGCGGCAGGAATGTTTGCAGCACTCGGAGCAGTGGATGCAGGGCATCAGGTTACGATATTAGAACAAAATGAAAAACTGGGTAAAAAAATATATATCACGGGAAAAGGCAGATGCAATCTGACAAATGCCTGTGAGACATCGGAAATCTTTGAAAACATACCAAGGAATGCAAAATTTTTGTATAGCGCCATCTATGGCTATGACAATTTCCGTGTTATAGATTTTTTTGAAGAGCATGGAATGCCAACAAAAACAGAACGTGGCAACCGGGTATTTCCGGTATCGGATCATTCCTCGGATGTCATTGCAACCCTGCAGCGGACTTTAAAAAATAAAGGAGTTACCGTAAGACTCCATACAAAGGCAGAACATCTTGAGATAGAAGAGGGAAAAGTCCGTGGTGTAAAGACATCCAATGGGACAACTTGTCCGGCAGATGCAGTCATCATAGCAACCGGAGGATATTCCTATCAGACAACAGGTTCTACCGGAGACGGATACCGTTTTGCAAAAAAGAGCGGACACACGATCGCACCATTGTCCCCATCTTTAGTTCCTATGACCGTAAAAGAAGACTACTGTATGCAGATGCAGGGACTGTCTTTAAAAAATGTAGAAGTAAAGATCAAAGACGGAAAAAAAGTATTGTTTGAAGAATTTGGGGAAATGCTGTTTACCCATTTTGGAGTCAGCGGACCTTTGATCTTAAGTGCAAGCAGTGTCGTAAATGACAAGATCCGAAAAAAAGAACTTGCCATGGAGATTGATTTAAAGCCGGCATTATCGGAAGAAAAACTAGATGCCCGGATCTTAAGGGACTTTGAAGAAAATAAAAACCGACAGTTTAAAAATGTACTTTCCGGTCTGCTTCCGGCCAAAATGATATCGGTCATGGTCTCATTGAGCGGGATCACGCCGGAGAAAAAGATCAACGAGATCACGAAAGAAGAGCGCAGAAGGTTAGTAAATTGTATCAAGCATTTTCCAATGACACTGACCGGTCTTCGTGATTATAACGAAGCAATCATTACCAGAGGCGGAGTTGCCGTCAAGAATATCGACCCATCCACGATGCAGTCAAAATTAGTGAAGGGACTCTACTTTGCCGGAGAGGTTATTGATGTGGATGCCTATACCGGTGGATTCAACTTACAGATCGCATGGTCAACCGGATATTTAGCAGGCAGTTCCGTAGAGAAATAGGATGAGGCATGAAATCGTAGAAATTAACAAAAATAATAGAGTCGTAAAATCGTAGTATCATAAACTTATAGGAAGAAAAGAGTACAACGTCATAGAAAGATAGAAATAAAAAATTGGAGCAGGAAGTGAGGAAACAAGCATGAGTTTTAATATCGCAATTGATGGACCGGCAGGCGCCGGAAAAAGTACCATTGCAAAGAAGATCGCAAAAGAATTAGGCTTTGTCTATGTAGATACCGGAGCAATGTACCGTGCCATGGCACTCTATTTTTTACGGAGCAATATCTCTAATGAGGACGAGCAGGCGATCAGCCGTGCCAGTGAGAACGTAGAGATCACGATCCAATATGAGAACGGCGAACAGCAGGTATTTTTAAACGGTGAAAATGTCAGTGGTGAGATCCGCAAAGAAGAAGTCGGCAACATGGCATCTAAAACCAGTGGATACGGACAGGTGCGGAAAAAATTAGTCGAATTACAGCAGCAGCTTGCAAAAAAGGCAGACGTTGTCATGGACGGAAGAGACATTGGAACCGTCGTACTTCCGGATGCACAGGTCAAAGTATATTTAACGGCAAGCGTGGCTACGAGAGCAAAAAGACGTTATGACGAGCTGTCAGAAAAAGGACAGGAATGTAATTTAGAAAAAATAGAAGCAGACATTGAACAGCGGGATTATCAGGATATGCACCGCGAAAATTCTCCGCTTCGTCAGGCAGAGGATGCCACACTGGTGGATTCCTCCAATATGAGCATTGAAGAGGTCGTTGCAGCGATCAAAAAATTATATGAGGATGTGTGTAACGCATGAGACAGGTAACCTTAGCGAAAAGTGCGGGCTTTTGTTTTGGAGTCAAGCGGGCAGTGAACAAAGTCTATGAGGAAGCAAAAAAAGGGAGAGTGTATACTTACGGACCGATCATCCACAATGAAGAAGTAGTAAAGGATTTAGAAAACAAAGGCGTAAAAGTAATAAACAGACTGGAAGAATTTCAGGATATTCCCGAAGGGACTGTCGTGATCCGTTCCCATGGTGTGGCAAAAGAAGTCTATGATTTTTTGAAAAAACAGGATTTAAAAATTGTCGATGCCACCTGTCCTTTTGTTTTAAAGATCCACAGGATCGTGGAGGAACATGCGAAGGCGGGAGAGCATATCGTCATCATCGGAAATGATAAGCATCCGGAGGTAGAAGGTATCAAAGGATGGTGTGGACCTAAGAACCGAACCGTCATTCAGAACAGAGAAGAAGCAGAAAATTTTGCCATAGATGGAAAACAAAAGGTATGTATTGTATCACAAACGACATTTAACTACAAGAAATTTCAAGAATTAGTTGAAATTATTTGCAAAAAAGGTTATGATATAATTGTTTTAAATACAATCTGTAATGCAACGGAGGAGCGGCAGACAGAAGCCCGTGCCATTGCAAAGGAAGCAGAAGCCATGATTGTCATCGGTGGCAGAAGCAGTTCTAATACGCAGAAGTTATTTGAAATATGTAAAATGGAATGTGAAAATACTTACTATATACAGACACTAGATGACTTGGATTTAACCAAACTGAAATCCATTGATAACGTAGGTATTACCGCAGGGGCATCCACCCCAAATAATATTATTGAGGAGGTTCAAAAGAATGTCAGAAATGAGTTTTGAACAAATGCTAGAAGAATCATTAAAAACAATAAGAAATGGGGAGGTAGTCGAAGGTACAGTTATCGATGTGAAACCGGATGAGATCATCCTGAATATTGGTTACAAGTCAGACGGTATTATTACCAGAAACGAGTACACAAATGAACCAAACGTAGATCTGACAACTGTAGTATCCGTGGGCGACACCATGGAAGCCAAAGTCGTAAAAGTAAACGACGGCGAAGGACAGGTACTCCTTTCTTACAAACGCCTTGCAGCAGAAAAAGGCAACAAGAGATTAGAAGAAGCATTTGAGAATCAGGAAGTATTAACAGCAAAAGTAGCACAGGTATTAGCAGGTGGTTTAAGCGTAGTCGTAGACGAGACCAGAGTATTCATCCCTGCAAGTTTAGTATCTGATGTATACGAAAAAGATCTGACAAAGTATGACGGACAGGAAATCGAATTTGTAATTACAGAGTTCAATCCTCGCCGCAGAAGAATTATCGGTGACAGAAAACAGCTTTTACTCGCTAAGAAAGAGGAGATGCAGAAAGAATTATTTGCAAGAATCAAAGTTGGCGATGTTGTAGAAGGAACTGTTAAGAATGTAACAGACTTTGGTGCATTTATCGACTTAGGCGGAGCAGACGGACTGCTTCATATCTCAGAGATTTCCTGGGGCAGAGTTGAGAATCCAAAGAAAGTATTCAAAGTCGGTGATGTTGTAAAGACATTTATCAAAGACATCAACGGAAACAAGATTGCATTATCCATGAAATTTGAGGATCAGAATCCTTGGAACAACGCTGCTGAGAAATATGCAGTAGGCAATGTTGTAAAAGGTGTTGTTGCAAGAATGACAGACTTTGGTGCATTCGTAGAATTAGATCCTGGCGTAGATGCATTACTTCATGTATCCCAGATCTCTTCTGAGCATGTAGAGAAACCATCTGACGTATTAAGCGTTGGACAGGAAATCGAAGCAAAGATCGTTGACTTCAATGAAGAAGAGAAAAAGATCAGCTTAAGCATCAAAGCATTACAGGCACAGCCACAGCAGGAAGAAGACGATGCTGACGTAGCAGACGTAGATATTGATGCGGTAGCAAGTGAGTTAGACGCAGAATAAAATCCGGAGATAGTGAATGGAAGGTTACGAGAAGTTTAAAAAAGATGTTTACAATTTGACAACGATTGATCTGAATGCTTATAAAGAAAAGCAGATGAGACGTCGGATTGACACATTGATCACAAAGAACAACAAGACTTCTTATGATGACTATGTCAGACTGATCAAAAGTGATAAGGAAAAATTCGAACAATTTATCAATTTCTTAACCATTAATGTATCAGAGTTTTACCGGAATCCGGAACAATGGACAGTTTTAGAAAAAGAACTGTTCCCGGCACTGATCCAGAAGTTTGGAAAGAGATTGAAGATTTGGAGTGCTGCCTGTTCCACAGGCGATGAACCATATTCACTGGTTATGGCATTGTCAAGACATCTTCCGTTAGAAAATATTCATATTATAGCAACAGACATAGACAAGCAGGTCTTAGATAAAGCAAGACTTGGCATTTATAACGAAAAGAGCATTGCTTCTGTGCCGGATGACTTTAAGAAGAAATACTTCAAACAGGTAGGTTCTTCATATCAGATTTCTGACCAGATTAAAAAATGTGTAGAATTTCGTGAACATGACTTGCTCAAAGATACGTATCCGTCTGACTGCCACCTGATCGTGTGCAGAAATGTTGTGATTTATTTCACGGAAGAAGCGAAAGATGAGATTTACCGGAAGTTTAACCGGTCATTGGTAAATGACGGACTGTTATTCATTGGCAGTACGGAGCAGATTACCAATTATAAAGAACTTAACTTCAGAAGAAACAAATCCTTTTTCTTTGAAAAAGGGAGGTAATACAAAACCTCAGGCACTGGTATGGTAGCCTGAGGTTTTTTCTAAGTTCTCAAATTTCTAAGTAAATATTTCTAAATTATTAAGTTTTATATAACTATCTCACTTAAATTTTCTTAAAAAAGATTTTATATGTTATTTAGTGTAAAATATTTTAAGAAGATTTACTTTGCCATCAACAGCAGTGATAACACATGCATCACATAGGCTTTCACATCCGTCTCATTGTCAATGAATTCATCCGTCAATTCAAAATAAGTGATCTTATCATGGTATTCTAATTTAAAATAAGGAGAGACCACAACCTGATGCTGGGGCAGGAAACAGCCGGTCTTTTTGCTGTAACAGGTAGCTGCTTTGGCTTTCGTCCGGTAATTCTTGTCTACATAAAAGGCAACACTTTTATGAATAGCAGTATCCTCCTCCGGCAGATAGTAGTAATCCTTATAATTCGGATAGAAATATTTCAACTCACCACTGTAGATTTTGATACTCAGCTTCGTGGTATCCTGATAGCTGGTCAGATAAAATTGATCAAATCCATAGGAGATACGTTTTGGCACCGGATACTGGTTCTTTAATGTGATGATACATTCGTTCTTGGTAATGCTCTGATAGTCCTCATAGAGATTTTTTACAATGGAATCTACCGTAAAAGCTCCCTGAAAAATCTGAGGATAGGAGAGGATCGGAAGCAGATCGATCATGCCTAAGACATCTTCATAGTTGTGAATCTGTAAAAGATAACGTGCCTCTTCCTCCTGCGTGGCAACATACTGATGATAGACGTTGATCAGATCGCCGCCGGAATAGAGATCCTCCCTGCCGATCCCTAAGAATTTTTCTACGGTCTTTTGCTTTAAATTCGGCAGTTTGAAAATCTTTTTGAATTTCGAAAGAGCACGGAAAATATCCAAATTTGAAAACTCTAAAAACGGAGCAGGCATCCCATAGGTCTGGCATTTTGCAGTCAGATAAGGAATGTCGAATCCAAGTCCGTTAAAAGTGATCAGTGTCCGGTATGGTTTTAACAATTCTAAAAAAGCAGATAGGATCAGACGTTCTTCGTCCGGTGTGTCGGCGAAAAACTGATCGATACAGATGAGGTTTCCCTTTCTTCTGGCACAGCCGATCAGATATAGCGAAGTATTTACCGGAGAAAATCCGGTGGTTTCAATATCAAAAAATACAGAATCCTCTGCAAATAAAGCATTTGTAAGGGAATTGGTATTGTCAAAATTTAACTCTTTGTGCCAGGTCTGCATCGTTTTTCTTTCCTCCTGTTTATCATGGAAATATTCTACCATATTCTGTTTCTTTTACAAATATTTTTTTCGTGTATTTTTCTCTGTGCAAGGAAAATTAACATGAATTTTGCAGGGAAAACGGTTGTAGAATTATGGGTATATGGTATAATATAGCGGAAAGTTGTATGAGAGGGGATCAGTACAACGACACAAAAAATAACTTAGGAAAGAGGGGAACAAAATGGGTATTTCGACATTTAAAGGCGGAGTCCATCCCTACGATGGCAAAGATCTCGCAAAGGATCAGCCGATACGAAGAATCAAACCCAAAGAAATTCTGGTCTATCCATTGTCTCAGCACATCGGAGCACCGGCATCACCAATTGTTGCAGTAGGTGATACGGTCTTAAGAGGACAAAAGATTGCAGAAGCAGGCGGATTTGTGTCTGCACCGGTTTTCGCATCCGTATCCGGTACGGTAAAGGCAATCGAGCCAAGACATGTAGCGACCGGTGATCTGGTAAATTCTATCATTATTGAAAATGATGGAGAGATGAAAGAAACAGATTTCCATGGTGTGGAAGATGTTGCAAGTCTTTCTAAAGAGCAGATTATTGAAAAAGTAAAAGAAGCAGGCGTAGTAGGTATGGGAGGTGCCGGATTCCCGACACATGTAAAGCTCTCACCAAAGGAGCCTGATAAGATTGAATTTATTATTGCAAACTGTGCAGAGTGTGAGCCATATCTGACTGCAGATTACCGGAGAATGTTAGAGAATCCGGAAGAACTGATCGGCGGTATGAAAATCGTCCTGCGTCTGTTTGACCATGCGAAGGGAATCCTCGGTGTGGAAGACAACAAACCGGATTGTATCCAGAAGTTGAAAGAGCTGACAAAGGATGAGGAACGCATAGAAGTAATGCCATTAAAGACAAAGTATCCACAGGGTGGTGAGCGTCAGTTGATCTATGCAACCACCGGACGTGCAATCAATTCTAAGATGCTTCCGGCTGATGCAGGATGTATTGTAGATAACGTGGAGACTTTAGTAGCGATCAACCGTGCAGTCAAAGAAGGGAAACCGGTAATGGACAGAATCTTTACCGTAACAGGTGACGCTGTTGCAAATCCGGGCAATTTTGAATACTGTATCGGTATGAGCTATGCGGAAATTTTAGAAGAAGCAGGCGGATTTAAGGAAGATCCGGAAAAGATGATCTCCGGTGGACCGATGATGGGATTTGCAGTCTTTAGTCTGGAGATTCCGACAACAAAGACGTCATCCTCCCTGCTGTGCTTTAAAAAAGATGATGTTTCAGCAAGTGAAGTGACAGCATGTATCAACTGTGGACGTTGCGTATCTGTCTGTCCGGAGCAGATCGTTCCATCTCGACTTGCAAAAATGTCACAGTTCCATGATTCGGAAAGTTTTGAAAAATGGAATGGTATGGAGTGTATTGAATGTGGAAGCTGCAGTTATATATGTCCTGCAAAACGTCCGTTAGCACAATATATCAAGACCATGAAAAAACAGATCTTAGCAGAGAGAAGAAAGAAACAATAGAAAGAGGTGTAGAACTGTGAGTGAGTTATATAATATATCATCTTCGCCGCACATCCGTGCGAAAGATACCTCGGCAAAAATCATGCTCTATGTCATTATCGCATTACTGCCGGCAAGTATCTTTGGTGTGTACAACTTCGGGCTGCGGGCTTTGTTATTGATTGCAGTCTGTATCGCAACCTGTGTGGCATCAGAATGGATTTTTGAAAAGATTGTACATAAAAAGAGTACGATAACAGACTTCAGTGCCGTGTTAACCGGATTATTATTAGCATTGAACCTTCCATATACCCTTCCAATCTGGCAGGCAGTACTTGGAAGCGTGTTCGCAATCGTCATTGTCAAGATGTTATTCGGAGGACTGGGTCAGAACTTTATGAACCCGGCACTTGGAGCACGTTGTTTCCTGCTTGTATCTTTTGCAAGCACCATGACAAGTTTTACCTATGACGGTGTTACCGGAGCAACTCCGTTAGCCCTGATGAGAAACGGCGAGAGCGTAGATACTATGAAGATGTTCCTTGGAACAACCGCAGGAACGATCGGAGAGACCTCCGTCATTGCACTTTTGATTGGAGCTGTTTTCCTGATCCTGATGGGTGTCATTGACCTTCGCATCCCGGGAAGTTATCTGATCACCTTTGTTGTATTTTTACTGATCTTTAGTGGAAAAGGATTTGATGTGAACTATATTGCCGCACAGCTTTGCGGAGGCGGTCTGATGCTTGGAGCATTTTTCATGGCAACCGATTATGTCACATCACCGATCACACCAAGCGGAAAGATCATCTATGGTATCCTGTTGGGTATCCTGACCGGATTATTCCGCCTGTTCGGTGCAAATGCAGAAGGTGTATCGTTTGCAATCATCTTAGGCAACCTCTTAGTGCCGATCATTGAAAAGCATACGATCCCGAAAGCGTTTGGCGTGAAAAAGGAGGGAAAGAAGCATGAATAAAAAGATTGTCAAAGATGCAATGATCTTAACTGCCTTTACCCTTGTTTTAGGCCTGATCCTCGGTGTGGTCAATGAAATCACAAAGGGTCCTATTGCAAAAGTAAATTATGAAGCAGAACAGGAGTCCTACCGGAATGTATTTAAGGATGCTGATTCCTTTGAAGAATATAAGGATTTTGATGCAAAAAAAGCAGAGGATATCATCGCTAAGAGCGATTATGCCAATGATGAGATCTTATCTGTAAACACAGCATTAGATAAATCAGGTGAAGTGCTTGGATATGTAATTTCCGTAACATCCCATGAAGGAAGCCAGTCAGATATCACACTTTCTGTCGGAATCCGCAACGATGGCACATTGAACGGATATTCCATTACATCCATCAGTGAGACACCGGGACTTGGTATGTTAGTACAGGAAAAAGCATTTTACTCTCAGTTTGAAAATAAATCAGAATCGTCATATACCGTTGTAAAGACAGCACCATCTGCGGACAATGAGATCGAAGCCGTAACAGGCGCAACCATTTCATCAAGAGCCGTAACCAATGCAGTCAATGCTTCACTGGTATATTTTCAGACGGTCTTACAGGGAGGTAATTAAGCATGAACAGAAATGTTGAAAGATTATACAATGGTATTATCAAAGAAAATCCGACCTTCGTACTGATGTTAGGTATGTGTCCGACATTGGCAGTTACATCTTCTGCGATCAACGGACTTGGAATGGGACTTTCAACAACTGTGGTTTTAGTAATGTCAAACCTGTTGATCTCCGCATTTCGTAAGGTCATTCCAAATGGCGTTCGTATGCCGGCTTACATTGTAATTGTAGCATCCCTTGTTACTGTCGTGCAGTTTATCATGCAGGCGTATACACCTTCCTTATCGGAATCCTTAGGTGTGTATATCCCGCTGATCGTTGTAAACTGTATCATCCTTGGAAGAGCAGAGAGCTATGCATCCAAAAATCCGGTCATTCCATCTGCATTTGACGGACTTGGAATGGGTCTTGGTTTTACGATCGGTCTGGTATGTATCGGTTTTATCCGTCAGATTTTAGGTGCAACACTTGGAATCACAATTTTCATCATGGCTCCGGGAGCATTCTTAGTTCTGGCATTTTTAGTTGCCGGTATGAACTGTGTTCGTGAAGCAATGGAGAAAAAGGGAAAACCTTTAGCTGCTCCAAGCGGTTGTCTTACCGGAGACTGTAAAGGTTGTGACCATCTGTCTATGTGTACCGGAAAATTACCGGAAGAGACAGCGGATACCGGAAAAGAGGAGGGCAGATAAATGAAAGAATTATTAATTATTGCAGTGGGTGCTGCCATTGTCAACAATGTCGTACTCAGCCAGTTCTTAGGAATCTGTGCATTCCTTGGAGTATCTAAAAAAACAGAGACAGCTGCCGGAATGGGCGGAGCGGTAATCTTTGTTATTACCCTGTCCTCTTTTGTTACGGGTCTTATTTACAAATATATCCTGACACCGCTCAATGTCCAGTATTTGCAGACAATCGTATTTATTTTAGTCATTGCAGCGTTAGTGCAGTTAGTAGAGATGTTCTTGAAAAAATCCATTCCATCGTTATATCAGGCGCTCGGTGTCTACCTGCCTCTGATCACAACCAACTGTGCCGTATTAGGTGTAGCATTAAATAACGTTACAAAATCCTATACAATCTTACAGGGTGTGGTAAATGGACTGGCAACATCCGTCGGATTCTTTATCGCGATCGTTATTATGGCCGGAATCCGTGAGAAAATTGAATATAACGATATTCCGAAACGTTTTCAGGGAACTGCGATCGTCCTGATCACAGCAGCATTGATGTCTATCGCCTTTATGGGCTTCTCAGGCATGATTTAGGAGGGAATGGATATGAGTGTAAGTGCAATTATTATCTCCGGTCTTGCTGTAGGTGGAACCGGTATCCTGATCGGTTTTATTCTTGGAATCTTCGGAGAAAAATTTAAAGTAGAAGTAGATGAACGTGAAGAAGCTATTTTAGAGGTTCTTCCGGGAAATAACTGCGGTGGATGTGGTTATGCAGGATGTTCCGGTCTTGCAGCCGCGATCGTAAAGGGAGAAGCCCCTGTTGGACAGTGTCCGGTCGGAGGCAGCCCTGTCGCAGAAAAGATCGGAAAGATCATGGGCGTAGAAGCATCTGAAAGCGCCCGTCAGGTTGCCTTTGTCAAATGTGCAGGCAACTGTGAAAAAGCAAGGAAAGATTATGTATATACAGGAGTAGAGGATTGTGCGGCAATGGCATATGTTCCAAATGGCGGTCCTAAGTCATGTAATTATGGCTGTCTGGGATTTGGAAGTTGTGTAAAAGCATGTCCGTTTGGTGCAATTCAGATCATTGACGGAATTGCCGTTGTCGATAAAGAATTATGTAAAGCATGTGGTAAATGTATCGCTGCCTGTCCGAAAGAATTGATCGAATTCGTTCCTTATGAGGGCAAACACTTTGTTCAGTGTAGTTCTCACGATAAAGGAAAGAAGGTTATGGACGCATGTGCAGAAGGCTGTATTGCCTGCCGCCTGTGTGAGAAGACCTGTGAACACGATGCGATCCATGTAGAAGATAACGTTGCACATATCAACAAAGATCTCTGTGTAGAGTGTGGTGCATGTGCTACAAAGTGTCCGAAACATGTAATTCTTTAAGAAAAACAAAATCTCTTATAAATGACACTGTAGTGTGATTCTTTACATTGTAAACAGCTTCACTGCAGTGTTTTTGTATATACACATAAGAAAGGAACAGAAATGAAAAAATTTATAGGAGATAAAGCATTTTATAAGATGGTGCTGCTTGTTGCAGTACCGATCATGGTACAGAATGGGATTACGAACTTTGTCAATCTGTTAGACAACATCATGGTCGGACAGGTTGGAACAAACCAGATGTCCGGAGTTGCTATTGTCAATCAGCTCATAACGGTATTCAATCTCTGTATCTTTGGTGGAGTGTCCGGCGTTGGAATTTTTACGGCACAATACTATGGCAGCGGAGATGAAGAAGGGGTACGTCACACGCTTCGTCTGAAATTAATGGTGGTTGCTGTCTTAGTTGGTATCTGGTTTCTGGTATTTGGAATCTTCGGAGATGATCTGATCCGGATGTTTTTAAAAGGAGATGCACAGGGGAATGATGCGGCATTGACATTTGAATATGCAAGGGAATATTTGCATATTATGATGGGATGTCTGATCCCGTTTGCACTGACGCAAACATACAGTGGGACCCTGCGTGAGACCGGAGAAACGATTGTCCCGATGAAAGCAGGAATCGTTGCTTTTTTTGCAAATCTGCTGTTAGATTACAGTCTGATCTTTGGAAAATTCGGATTTCCGGAACTTGGGGTACGCGGAGCAGCGATAGCAACCGTGATCGCACGAATCGCAGAAGTGGCGGTTGTCATGGCGTGGGCGCACAGTCATACGGCAGAAAAACCGTTTATACGCGGTGTGTACCGTTCTTTCCATGTGCCGATGGATTTAGTAAAGGAAGTTATCAAAAAAGGAACCCCGCTGCTGTTAAACGAGACGTTATGGGCAGGCGGAATGGCAATGCTGGTACGCTGTTATTCCTCGAGGGGACTGGTGGTGGTTGCAGGGATTAATATCGCAACGACATTATCCAATATGTTCAGTATTGTCTATATCGCAATGGGAAGTGCGATCGGAATCATTCTAGGACAGCTTTTAGGAGCAGGAAAGATGGAAGAAGCAGTGGATACCGATAGAAAACTGATCTTCTTTTCTGTGGCAAGCTGTTTGGGTGTTGCCATTTTAATGATCATTGTATCTCCATTCTTTCCGCAGATCTATAATACCAGTGATGATGTCAAATATATTGCGGCATGGATCATCCGGGTGCTGGCAGTCTGTATGCCATTGAACGCATTTATGAATTCAACCTATTTTACTCTGCGTTCCGGCGGAAAGACGATCGTTACCTTTTTATTCGACAGCTTCTATATCTGGGTTGTAGACATTCCGGCAGCTATTTTGCTCATCAATTATACAGACTGGAATGTGATCCTTGTATATTTCTTAGTGCAGATGATGGAAATTGTAAAATGTATCATCGGCTATGTGCTGGTAAAAAAAGGCGTATGGCTGAACAATATGACCATCAAAGCAGCAAACAGTTAATTTTCATGGAATGGAATCTCAGAGCCGATGCCGGAGGACTTATGAAGTGTAAAATCTTCAGTAATGAATACGGCTTCGGCTCCTTTTGTATTTTCAATCAGTTTCATCCCATCTTCTAAGCCGAGTGCAAAACAGGTGGTACTGAGTGCATCGGCATCAACAGACGAATCCGTAATAATGGTAACACCAAGTAGGCCATTCTCATAAGGATACCCGGTTTTTGGGTTTAAAATATGATGGTAGCGTTTACCGTCTTTTTCAAAATACCGTTCATAGACCCCGGAAGATACAAGAGAAGCATCAGTAATATCAACAGATGCGATCGGAGAACCAGAATCATCGAATGGTTTTTGTATGCCGATCTTATAAGTATCGCCGGATTTTTTCGGACCAACGGTTAACACATTGCCGCCAAGATTAATGATCCCCTCGGTAATGCCATCTGAACGAAGTTGTGCCTTCATCTGATCTGCAATGTAGCCTTTTGCAATCCCACCAAGGTCGATCTGTGTTTTCGGATTTTTTAAGGTTACGGTATTGTCTGATATCTCAATATTATGATAGTCCACGGTAGGAAGTGCGGCATTAATGTCTTTTTGAGACGGAACAGTATCCTTATTTTCACCAAAATCCCAAAGAGAAGAGAGTTCGCCGATCGTGATATCAAAGGCACCATCGGAAAGCTCGCTGTAATCAATGGCTTTTTGAAGCATGGAAATAGTTTCTTTTGAGACTACTACCGGTTTTCCTTTTGCATGGTTGATATTCCAGATATCACTGCCTTTTTTCGTGGCACTTAAAAGTTTTTCATACTTGTCTGCAAGAGCAAAACAGGACTCTAATTCTGGTTCGGCATCCGCGTCGTAAAGAGTGACTTTTATGACAGTATCAAAATAGAAACCCGTTTTAGACACAGAGGTATCCTGTTTTTGGCAGGCAGCAAAAAAGAGTGCACTCAGTAAGCATACAAAAATAGTCAGATATTTTTTCATCAGAAGTCTCCTTAATCTAAAATCTGTTTTCGATATTTACTTCGTATTATAACATATGTGCATGAAAAAGTCTGTGTTCAGCGAGCTTCCGACGATTATTGCAAGTTTCCTTGTGTTAAACATTCCGCTGAACCTCCTTCAAAACAGGAAGCGTGTTCGCCAGAGGGCTCTACGCTTCCGGGAGTTTCATCTCCATAGCACAAAAAGAAACTTTTCATAATCGTCGGGTGCTCGCTGGGATACACGTTGTCTAATGCGGTTCGGGAAGGAAGTTGTTCTACGTTGAGATTTTTGGGCGGATATTACAAGTAGAGTGATGCAGATTAGATGTGGTATTGGATGTTATTTACATAGTATTGTCAATTTGTTTAATATTTTTAAAATATTGAATAATTTCACAAATACAATTCTTTTTATAAGTTATTTTAGGATTTTCTATGCCGTACCGCTGTCCTCGGCTATTCCCACAAACAGTTGCGAGGCTTCCGTCGCGAGGAGCACACTGCCGCTCATGTTTTGTGTCTGTCTAAGTCCGTAGGGCGAGTTACACAAAACATGAGCAAAAAGGCATGGCGGCGAACAGGAAACGCAGCATGTCTGCGGGGATAGCCGAGGATAACACCAGCGTATAAAGAAAAAATACTCACAATTGCATTCAAACTCGGTTGTAACACTTTTCCCACCATGCTATAATACTCTCAAAGCATATTTTCTTATATAAGGCGGCAATTCTGCCGTAGTCTATTACAAATCTTATTCAGATCAGAAAATTCATGCTTTTCCAACATTATGAACAGCAGGAGTTTTCGAGAAAATAAGGATAAGAACTCCTGCAAGACAATTTCACACAGGAGGTAATACTATGACAGAAACCCCAAATGAAATCCATGTTGCAAGAAACCACAAGGACAGACTGTTCCGCATGATATTCCGTGAAAAGAAAGAGCTGTTAAGCCTTTATAATGCAGTCAACGGAACATCTTACACGAATGCAGAGGACTTAGAGATTGTAACCTTAGAAAATGCCATTTATATGAACATGAAAAATGATCTGGCATTTATCATGGATTCATACCTGAATCTTTATGAACACCAGTCCACTTATTCTCCCAATATGCCATTGCGGGATTTGTTTTATATTGCAAAGGAACTGCAGGGGCAGATTGATCACAGGGATCTGTATCGTAATACCCTGATTAAGATCCCGACACCGAGATTTTTAGTATTTTACAATGGTTCGGAGGAACAGGCAGAGAAGAAATACTTACGTCTGTCGGATGCTTTTCAAAAATCGATGGATGCCCCGGATTTAGAATTAGTAGTAACCATGCTAAATATCAATCTCGGAAAGAACCGAAAGCTATTAGAACAGTGCCAAACCTTAAAGGAATATGCTATCTATGTGAAGAAAGTAAGAACCTATGCAAAGAGCATGAAAGTAGAAGAAGCGGTAGACCGTGCAGTGACAGAGTGTATCAACGAAGGAATCCTGCAGGAGTTTCTGCTTCAGAACAGGAAAGAGGCGGTGGAAATGAGTATCTTTGAATATGATGAAGAAGCAGTCTTTGAGATTGTCCGGAAAGATGAATATGAGAAAGGACATCAGGAAGGAGTCATTGCAGGGAAGGCAGAGGATATTTTAGAACTGCTAGAAGATATTGGCACAATACCAGAGGAAGTGCGTGAAAAAATAACAGGTGAAATTGATCTTGAGATTTTGAAAAAATGGCACAAATTGGCGGCTAAGTCAGAGTCTATAGATGAATTTGTGTCGAAAATGTAAGTAAGGGAAATGTAGTTAGAGAGGGTATTTGTTCAGCGAGTTTCCGATGATTATTCCAAGTTTCCTTGTGCTGAGCATTCCGATGAACCTCCTCCAAAGCAGGAACCGTGTTCGCCAGAGGGCTCCACGCTTCCAGGAGTTTCATCTCCATAGCACAAAAAGAAACTTTTCATAATCGTCGGAAGCTCGCTGGGATATATGTTTTCTAATGCGGTTGGGGAGAGTAAGTTAAGCTCTACGTTGAGATTTCCGAGAAGGTGTTGCCGGATGATAGTGGCGAAAGAGACATAGATATATAAAACGGTTTTAGTATCGTGAATAGATTTTATTATGTAAACTTATCGATTTGTTGAACCTTCTTTACAATCATTAGAGAATCTTCTATATTGATACAATGCTGTTTCCCCGGCTATCTCCACAGACAGTTGCGAGGCTTCCGTCGTGAGGAGCACACTGCTGCTCATGTTTTGTGCCTGTTTGAGCCTGTAGGGCGAGTTGCACAAAACATGAGCAAAAAGGCGTGTGGGACGAACAGGAAACGCAGCATGTCAGTGGGGATAGTCGGGGAACAGGAGCATGAAAAAGGTATAAAATATACAAATCATACAACCCTACCCCTACGAGCATTTCCGACATTTCTGTATCCATTTCATCGGTATCGCAGAACCGAAGATAATGCCCAGTGCAATAGCACCTGCCATCTTGAAAGTTTCCAGCCCCATAGAGGCAGCCATCCTGCCGTGATTCATGATCAGGTGGTAAGAAGTATAATAGATTCCGGCACCCGGAACTAAAGGAAGGATTCCTGTTACCAGATAAATAGTAACGGGAGCTTTTTTTATAATAGAAAGTATTCTTGCTAAAACGGTTACAAAGAAGGTAGCAAAAAGGGCAGCGATTACAACACTGTTGCCGAACTTTTGAAAAAGCAGGTACATTCCCCAGGTAAAGCAGCCGCAAAGACCGCAGGCAAAATACTGTGAGCGTGGAGCAGAAAAAAGTATGGCAAAAGCAAAGGTAGAAATAAACGCTAATAATAATTGTCCGATCATAATAAAGTACCTCCGAAAAACTGGTAACAGGTCATCACGGCACCGACTCCCACAGCAATACAAAGGGCTGTTACAAGTGCGTCTACCATGTGGATGACACCGGAAAGAAAATCTACATTAAAGAAATCCCGAATGGCATTGGTTAAAAGCAGTCCCGGAACAAGTGGCATGATACAGCCGATGACCATTTTATCGACCATGACAGGTGCATGCAGGGCATAAGGTAAAATGCTGAGTGCCGTTACGAGAGCACTTGCGGCAATCGTATAAAAAAAGCGGGAGGACTGCCGTATTCTGGCATGGTACAAAAAGGACTGCAGGGCAATTCCAATAAAAAGAGAAAAAAAGCAGTCTAAATATTTTCCACCAAAAAGCAGGGTAAATGCGGCACAGCCAAATCCGGAAGCCAGGTGTCGGAGTAACTGTTTTTCACTGAGAAGGGTGCTGCAGCTTTTCATTTTTTTGATAGCTTCTCCCGGAGGATAGTGGAACTCACAGATTTCGCGGGAGAGCTGGTTTACGGCAGCAATCCGTTCTAAATTTACATTGCTGAAAGCAACATGACGGACCAGACTGTAGGGGTGGCTGCCCTGTTCATCAATGGTGGCAAAAATTCCGTTTGAGAGAACATAGACATTGTAGTCTGTGATGCCGTAGGATTCAATGATCCTCATCATCGTATCTTCCACGCGAAAAATTTCGCCTCCGTTTTTTATGAGAATTTCTCCGGCAAGCACTGCCAAAGATAAAATTTCTTGATTTTTATTCATAGTGACCTCGTGTATTTGTATCATTGTAAATTAGCGATGTGTGAGAAATGACCTCACGCAATCTATAAATAAAGTATGCAAAAAAGACTGTTTTTTCCATTGAAAACAGTCTTTTAAAATTTATTATTCTTGTATCTATTAATACAATCTTTACATCTTCAGGTTTAAAGTTATATAAAATCTCCAGTATAATTGTATTTAACATAGTACTTTTTCCTGTCCCCGTTGTCATTGGCTTAATTAAACTTCGGCAAATAATCGCCATGTGCTGCAATCAGTTCGTCTACCATCTTTTTAATCGTGTCAATATCAAGCTCACTGCCAGTATGCGGATCAAGCATCGCTGCCTGATAGACATGCTCTAATTTATGTGTTCTCGCCGCTTCGATTGTGAGCAGCTGAACGTTAATATTTGTCATATTCATTGCTGCGCACTGCACTGGAAGATTTCCAACTGCACACGGATGAATGCCAGAACCATTTACCAGACACGGAACCTCTACGCATGCTTCCTCTGGCAAATTTGCAATCAGGCGATTCTTATTTAACACATTTCCGCCTATCTGGTAAGCATGATCGGTGACGACAGCCTCCATAATGTG
>OLQV01001323.1_pt1 | contig 19004 bp, 15 predicted proteins | sample 1672371 | NCBI WGS metagenome assembly OLQV01 (sample SAMEA3136676, study PRJEB25190) | human gut metagenome
AAAGTGAATATCCAATTAAATTAGGTAATAGATATAACTATATTGATTTATTACTTTATAATATTAAATATAGGTGTTATGTAGTCGTAGAATTAAAAGTTACTGAGTTAAAGAAAGAACACACGGGTCAAATTATGACTTATATGAATTACATTGATAAAAATGTTAAAACTATTGAAGAAAATAGCACAGTAGGTATTATTATTTGTAAACAAGATAATAGGTATGTCATAAAATATTGTTCAGATGATAGAATAATTGCTAGAGAATATGAATTGGTGTGATATAATAGGTATATAGGAAGTGATCATTATGGCAAAAATACTTGATACAAATTTGTGTAGAATTAATTATTCCGATAGTTTGGAAGAATTATCTAATGCAACAGTTAAACTATTACAAAATAAGATTGTTGAATATAAGAAATTATTTAATATTGAATTTGATAAACAGATTATTGTGAATTATTTTGACGATTTAGAAGAGTTTAGAAAATTTATATATAAGATTAGAGGAGAAAGAGTGTCATTACCTAAATATGCAAAAGGTACTTATGATGGTGGCATGGTTAATGCATACATTGAACCAGATACACAATTAAAAAGACTATATACTGCGAGTCACGAGTTGTTTCATATTTTATATATGAAGTATATATTAAAAAATGATTATTCAAATAGAATAGTTTGGTATGATGAAGGTATGGCTCAATTTATTTCTGGGGAAAAAGATAAATATGCTGATGAAGAAAAATTTAAAAGATTTTACTTAAAGGTAAAAGAGAATACTAAAATAATTCCAAATTTAAATAATTTGAAACATGGTAATTCATTTTGTAATGATGAATATAATGGATATGATTTAAGCTATTCATCTGTTAGATATTTAAATGAAATATTAAATTTAGAAGATTTTAAAAAACTTATGTCTGATTTTTCAACTATAAAAGAGTATGGAAACAATTTAATATATAGAATGTTTGATTATTATGATTTGAAATTTGAATGTAACAAAAAAATAGAATAAATTAAAACTGCATTATCAAATGATACGGTAGGAATTATTCTTTGTAAGCAAGATAATGAGTATGTGATTAAATATTGTTCTGATGACAGAATAATTGCTAGAGAATATGAATTTGTGTGATATAATAATTATATAGGATGTGATAGTATGGATTATAATAAGATACTACAGCAAATCTTACAAGATTATAAAAAAATATTTAATATAGATGTTAATATTGTTTATGACAAAAAAGATAAGTTGCAAAAAATAGAACCAACTTTAGTAATAAGAGAAAATACGGCAGCGGTATATCATAATAGAAGTAGAACAATTTTTATAAATAGAGACGTATTTGAAAAGGTAAAAAACAAAAATTATAATAATAGTGATAATCAGTATGATAATGGTATATCTTTCCTAATTCATGCTTGCTTTCATGAATTAGAACATAGATTGCAGTCAGATTATCCACAAATGCTTACTAATCAAAAAAGTATTTATCCAATGATGTATAAAATAGAACAATTTTTAATATCTACTTATCAATTTGAAAAAAAGTATGATGAATATAATAGATTACATGATAAATTTATTTCAGAAATAGATGCCGATATAAAAGGAAATAAAAATTTAAAAGCATTTGCTAATCAATATGGAATCTCTGTTAATCCTAATTATATTGAATTATTCAAATACTATAATGAATTTAGAGAAAATACTTATGAACCTTTATATTATATAAATTTATTTAATAAAAAAATTAAAGAGTATCCAGAAATATTTCAAACATATTTTAATCAAAGTGAAATTGCTGAGTTCTATGACAATAGTGGTAACTTAAAATCAATAGATGAAGTCATGCAGTTAGCTAATAGTCCTTTATTTCCATATATAATGTCTTCACTAGAATTCATTCAATCTATAAACAATACAGTATTATATGAAGAACAAATTAATTTAATTTGTGGTAATATAAGATATGTTATTTCTGAACATAATTATAAACAAGAAAAAATGAAACTTGCAAAAGAAAAATTAGAACCTAGGTTTAACGAATTTATTGAATACACAAAAATATCTGATAAAACTTCAAAATCACTAGAAACTCAAGATTATAGTGGAATGTATAAATATTTAGAATCAGTTGCAAGCACTTTAATGACGTATATATCTAATAAAAATAAATCAAAATAATCATTATTTAGGTAGTGATTTTTTTGTAAATAGATGTATTTTATCCATATTTATAAACGAATGTTACTACATGGGGATTACAACCACGTGGGAGATGTTATTAATTTGGTTAATAATTTTAAGGTTTGGTAATATGGTGTTTAATTGTGGAGAATTTAATGATTTAGAAAGAGAATTAATTAAAGTATTAGAAAAAAATAAACTCAGATATTATTTATGTATTAAAGAACTGAATATAGATAATAATAAATTATATTTTCTTTAAACCAAAGAATATGATAATGATAATAGTAATGTAATTTATACAGAACTTAATGGATTTAAATTTATATTTATGGGAGATGCAGGGGTAGATAAAGAGGAAAATATATTAGATAAAAAGGAGATTTAAAATCATATTATAATGTTGGGAAAAGATTAAGTGAAGCAGGTAAACATTAGGATGAAGAAACAATAAAAGATTACTCACGAAAACTAAAATATGATTTAGATAAAGATTATAGTGTTAGATTATTATATAGGATGTTAAAGTATTATAATTTTGCATCTGAGGGAAATTTGCCGACAGTGTCGGTAAAATTGTCATGGAGTCATTATGATGAGATTTTAAGATTTGATGTCACTAATAAAATTGCATTTTATATCAAAGTAATGAATACACTAGATTACTAATAGAAACTATAAATAAATTAATACTTGATGGTAAGATTGAAGTGAAAGATTTAGTACCTAATATCATATTAATTAGAAATAAATACAATACAGAAATAGTTAGTGAGAAAGCATTACACAGGTTCAAAAGTATATGAATTATATTGATAAGGATATAAAAACTATTGAAGAAAATGATACAGTAGGAATTATTCTTTGTAAGTAAGATAATGAGTATGTGATTAAATATTTCTCTGATGATAGGATTATTGCCAGAGAATATGAATTTGTGTGATATAATATTTATATAAGTATGGGTTATTTGTTTTGGTTCGCAATAGCGTCTTTTAAAATTGGAGGAGTTTATGAAAACGGTAAATATTAATGAAATTGATTTGAATAAGGCATTATTTCATTTTGATGCAAGGGAAAATGAGTATATTTCTAGGTACGGATTTCCGGCAGATATAGGGCCATATTCCCGAAATGCTGAGGAAACACCTAAGGTTTTTTTCAGTAAAGGAGTTAAGGGAGTCCTTGATTTGATTGATGTTTGGATAATTTGGCGAATGAATAAGGATCATAATAATTCTCAAAATAGGGACTGGGTTAATGAATTTTTATCAGGTGCTTATTTGAGTGATTATGAGAAACTTAATATTACTTTTAATAATATATATGATTTTTTTGCGGATAGGAAGTATTATACTGTTGATTTAATAGAGGGTTATGATTATTTAAATGATGATGTAGATGAGGTGAAAAAGAGCTCTCTTTTGGATAAGGAAAAATTTATGAGATTAAAGATTACTCCGTGGAAATATTTATTTGCTAAGGAAATGTATAAAGGAAAAGTGAAGAAAGCTAATATGGAGATGGAAGACTGGAATATGCATACTATTTCTGGTAAGGGTGTAGAACCGGAAAAAATTTCCTTAATTATTGATGATAATGGTAATGATAGTGCTTTAATGGTAATCAAAAATTTATATAGTCGTTATGAAGATAAAAATGATTTTAGAATTTTAAATGAATTTATGGAGTATGTTTGTGAGGTTGAAAAATCTTAAAAGGGTATTAAATAAAAATTTTGGTATTTATTTAAATTTTATGAATATTATATATTAGATTATTTGTGTATTTTCTTATTTGTTAGGGTTATAATATTACTAAGTATTTTTATTTGTTGCTTTCTTTGGTGCCGTAAGTCCGCAGACTTGCGTTTAATATAGATGGGAGGATTTTTTCTCCCTTTTTTCTTTACAATGACTTTATTTTGTGATATATTTATTATGAAAAGCGAGGAATATGTATATGATTAAGAGTAAAAAAGGGGCTATTATTATTTTGATTTTTCTTATTTTGGTTACTATTGTATATTCTTTATATGTTTATTATTATAAGCATTACAGGGTTTCTGAACCGAATGTTGTTAGTACAGAACTTTCAAATTTTCAAAAGGAAGAACTTAATAATTATTTAAATGATATTAGTACTTCTTTTAGAGGAATGTTTATTAATAAAGATGATAATGATAAACTTTTTATTAACTATGATAATAATCTTCTTGATACGGAAAGTAAGCAGAGGTTTGTATTTAACTATCTTAAAGATAAGAATGTTAGTGATATTGATTTTATCACCAGTGGTAATAATACTTATCTTGATTATGATACTTTTGATAAGTTTTACAAGATTCTGTTTGGTACAACGCTTTCCGATAGGATACGCTCAAATGATAAAACGGAGTATGATAATGATGATTATGTGTACTATAATGTTGGTCAATTTGAGGAGTATGGTATTGATAGTTTTACGGTAAAAAGTGGCGTATTTGATAGTCGTAGTAATCTTTATAGTGCTCTTGTCGATATTAAATATAATGAAAATGTGGTGAATAAGTTTGACAGAGAAAGCGACGAAGCGATTATTTTGTATGGTGTCTTTGAAGAGGATATTTATTTAGTTATGTTTAAAATTAGAAAATCTTAATTTGTGAGGTGGTAATATGTCATTGTTTTTGAAGTTTATTTTTATATTTTTCTTGGGTAGTACGCTTGGCTATATTTTGGAACTTTTTTTTCGGAGGCTTAATGGGGGGAAATGGATAAACCCTGGGTTCTTAATGGGGCCTTATCTTCCTATCTATGGGTTTGGTTTATGTACAATGACTTTTATTTATATGTTTATTTATGATAAAGGTTTTAGTCCAGTAGTTGCTATACTTTTAATGGGAGTAGCAATGACAGTTATTGAACTTATTGGGGGTCTTATATTTATTAAGGGAGCAGGCATAAAACTTTGGGATTATAGTAATAATTTTCTTAATTATAAGGGTATAATTTGTCCACTATTTTCTATAATATGGACACTTATTGGTGCTGTTTATTATTTCTTTGTAGCGGATAAAATTCTTTATTATCTTAATTGGTATTCTAATCATTTGGAGTTTTCGTTTGTGCTTGGTATGTTTTTTGCGATTATTATAATTGACTTTGTTTACTCTTCTAAGATAATGGTTTTTGTTAGAAAATATGCTCATAGAAATAAAATGATTATTAGATACGAAGAACTTAAAAGGGATATTAGAGATGGTAAGAATAGTCTTAAAGAAAAGAGTAGTTTTATCTTTCCTTTTAAGGGTAATTTAGTTAATTATCTTGATAATTATAAAAAGAAGATTAACAAGGAATTTAAAAGGCAAAATGGTAAGGGCTTGTTTGGTAAATTTAGAAAAAAATGAAAAATTAGGAAAAAGTGCTTGCATATTTTTATAATTTAGTGTATGATTAATATGTTCCTTGCATCTTGGTTATTCGCACTCCTTGCGAATTACTAGGTACAAGTGTATAAAAATTAAAGGAGGTATATTATGGCACTTAGTAGAGAACAAAAGTCTGATATTGTTAAGAAATTTCAAAGGGATCCTAAGGATACAGGTTCTCCTGAAGTTCAAATAGCAATTTTAACGGAAGAGATTAAGGCTTTAACAGAACATTTAAAAGTTCACAAACAAGATAAACACTCTAAAAGAGGTCTTTTAATGAAAGTTGGTAAGAGAAGAAGTTTACTTAATTACTTACTAAAAAATGATGTTAAGAGATATCGTGAAGTTGTTAGCAGTCTTGGACTTAGAAAATAATGATTAACAGTAGGCACTCTTTTTGGGTGCTTTTAAATTTATAGATGGGAGTAAAATATGGATAAAAAAGTATTTGAATTAGATTTTTATGGAAGAAAATTAGTTGTTGAACACGGTCAAGTTGCGAAACAGGCTGATGGTGCCGTTATGGTTAGATATGGTGACACGGTTGTTTTATCTACGGCTGTTGTTAGCAAAAGTGCTAATTTGCTTTCAGATTTTTTCCCACTTATGGTTCTTTATCAAGAGAAACTTTACTCTGTTGGTAAGATACCTGGTGGATTTATTAAAAGAGAAGGTAAGCCAACTGATGCAGCAACTCTTGCTGCAAGAATGATTGATAGACCACTTAGACCTTTATTTCCAACTGATTTTAAAAATGAGGTACAAATTGTTAATACAGTTCTTTCAGTTGAACAGGATAATTTACCGGAACTAGCGGCCTTGTTTGGCTCTTCACTAGCTACTTCTATTAGTAAAATTCCTTTTAATGGCCCTGTTGCTGCTGTTAAGGTTGGCAGAATTAATGGAGAATTTATTATTAATCCAACTATGGAAGAAACAGAGCAGTCTGATATTGATTTAACTGTTGCTGGTACTATGGATGCTATTAATATGGTAGAGTCGGGAAGTAATGAAGTTAGTGAAGAAGATATGCTTGATGCTATGCTTTATGGTCATAATGCTATAAAGAAACTGATTAGTTTTCAGAATGATATTATTAGAGAGATTGGTCTTCCAAAAATGGAATATGATAAGCTTGAAATAACTGATGAACTTAGAAGTGAAGTTGATAATTTGGTTAGAAATAGGCTTGATAATGCTCTTAGAATTAAGGATAAGTTAGAGAAATATGATGCAATAGATTCTCTAAAAAATGAGGTATTAGAGAAGTATAAAACTCAAAATGAAGAAGTTATGAAGGAAGTAGATCTTAAAGAACTTCTTACTAAGATTAATCTTATTTTTAGTGATATTGAGTATGAATTATTTAGAAATATTGTTGTAAAGGAAAAAACTAGAGCTGATGGTAGAAGAATGGATGAAATTAGACCGCTTTCTACGGATATTGATCTTCTTCCAAGGTGCCACGGTAGTGCTTTATTTACAAGGGGTCAAACGCAAGCTCTTGCTACGGTTACCTTAGGGGCACTAGGTGAACATCAGATTTTGGATGGACTTGGTATAGAGGATTCGAAGAGGTTTATGCTTCATTATAATTTTCCAGCCTTTTCTGTTGGTGAGACGGGTAGATATGGTGCTCCTGGTAGGCGTGAGATAGGTCACGGTGCTTTGGGGGAAAGGGCACTATCTTATGTTATTCCGAGTGAAGAAGAATTTCCTTATACGATAAGGGTTGTTAGTGAAATATTGGAAAGTAATGGTTCTTCTAGTCAGGCCACTATTTGTGCTGGTACTATGGCTTTGATGACAGCTGGTGTTCCTATTAGTAAACCTGTTGCGGGTATTGCTATGGGTCTTATTACTCATAATGATGATTATACTATTTTGACTGATATTCAGGGTATGGAAGATCATCTAGGGGATATGGATTTTAAGGTAGCTGGTACAAGAGATGGTATTACGGCGTTACAAATGGATATTAAGATTGATGGTATTAATAGGGATATTTTAAAAGAGGCTCTTGCACAGGCGAAGAAGGCAAGACTAGAAATTCTTGATGTAATAGAGAGTACTATTAGTGAACCTCGTAAGGAAGTATCTAAATATGCTCCAAAGACCGTAACATTTATGATTAATCCGGAAAAGATTAAGGATGTTATTGGTCGAGGCGGTGAAATGATAACTAAAATTATTTTGGAATGTTCTAATGTTAAAACTGTTCAGGATATTGATGCAGTTAAGGTTGATTTGGAAGATGATGGTAGGGTAATTATTTATCATACTGATCAGAATATTATAGATAAGACTATGGAGAGAATTAAGAATATTGCTAGAGAAGTTGAAATTGGTAAGGTTTATACTTGTAAGGTAACTTCTATTCAGGATTTTGGCGTATTTGTTGAGCTTTGGCCTGGATGTGAAGGGTTAATTCATATTTCACAACTTGATCTTAAAAGGGTTGATAATATTAACTCGATTTTAAAAGTTGGTGATGAAGTGGTTGCTAAGGCTACTGGATATGATAAGAAGGGTAAACTTAATTTATCTCGGAAAGATGTTCTTAGAGAAAATGGTTCTAGTAATAATATTGCTAATGAGAAGGAGTAATTCTTCTTTTTTCTTATTTATTTACACACTCCCGTAGGGCACTTTACAAAAATACTTGCAATGAATGCAAATTTGGTTTATAATTAAGGTAGAAAAGGGAGGAAATGAAATGAATGATATGACACTTGTGATTATGGCTGCGGGTATGGGCAGTAGATTTGGGGGACTTAAGCAAATTGAGCCAGTTAATGATTATGGTAATTTTATAATTGATTATAGTATATATGATGCGATTAGGGCTGGTTTTAAGAAAGTTGTATTTATTATTAAAGAGGAAAATTTTGAGATTTTCAAGGATACTATTGGTAAGAGAATTGAGGATAAGATAGATGTGGAATATGTTTTCCAAAAGATGGATACTATTCCAGAGGGAGTTGTTATTCCAGAGGGTAGAGTTAAGCCTTGGGGAACATCTCACGCTATTTTGGCTTGTAAAGATGCAGTAAAGGGTCCTTTTGCTGTTATTAATGCTGATGATTTTTATGACTTTGATCCTTTTAAGAAGATTGTTTCTTTTTTTGAGGAAAAGAGAAAGGACAATGAGTTTGTTTTAATTAGTTATTTGGTTGGAAATACGATGACAGAAAATGGTGCTGTTAAGAGGGGCATTTGTTATAAGGATGAGAATAATTATCTTACAAAGATAGTGGAGTCTTCAGTTGAAAGGGTTAATGGTAAAATTATTGCTACTCCACTTGAAGATGGTGAGGCTTTTGAGGTTACGGGAGATACTTCTGTATCTATGAATTTCTTTGGTTTAACACCGAAAGTATTTGACTTTTTGGAAGAGGAAATGGTTACTTTCTTTAATAATCATAAGGATTCTCTTGATAAGTGTGAGTTTTTACTTCCTGTTAGCTTGTTTGATATGTCTGAAAGTGGAAGGGCAACTGTGGAGGTAGAGAGTACTAATGCAGTATGGCACGGAATTACTTATAAGGAAGACAAGGATGAGCTTGTGCGTGCTATTAAGGCTCTTACTGATAAGGGAGAATATCCTAGAGATTTATGGAGTTAAACAGCTGAGGCTGTTTTTCTTTTGGAAGTTTTTTGTATAGTATGAGGTTGAATAGTTGCGGATTGTTTTTTTGTTGTATAGTATGGTATTGAATTTTGATTGTTATTTTGTTTTTTTTGATTATGGTATGGGTGATAACAGTGGTAAGTGTGGAATAATTGTAAAAAAAAGAGAGTTGTTTTTTGATTACTGGGACGGTTGACAATATTTTGGTAAGTTTTAGTAATCTTTATATTTCTCTCATATTTTCAATATTTTTGAAGGGGTCTTTTGGATCTATTTTATCTACAAATAGAATTCCTTCTAAGTGATCGAGTTCGTGTTGGAAAGCTATTGCTAGTTCTTCGCGGGCTCTTATTTTTATATCATTTCCGTTAACATCTTTTCCTTTTACGGTGATGCGAGCGTATCTTGGTACAATTCCTTCAACGTCTCTATTTATAGATAGGCATCCTTCTCCACCACCTGTATATATTAGTTCTTCGGAGTGGGATACTACTTTTGGATTTATAAGTACGTAGTTTTTAAATTCGCTTTCGTATTCTTCGTGACAAATTACAAAAAATTTTTTATTAACCCCAACCTGAGGAGCTGCTAGTCCCATACCTGGCCTTAGGTTGTATTTTTTGGCATATTTTTCTATTTGGCTTTTATATAAGTGATCAAGCATATCTTCTATTAGTTTTTTATCTTCATCACTCATTGGAAAGGTAACTTCTTCGTTGTGAGCTCTTATTATGGGATTTTTTTCATCTAATATATCTGTTGTTTTTATCATATTGTTTCCTCCTTCTTTATAATTTTACCACAAAAAGCATAATTTTACCACTAAATATAAAAAATTGGAAGACTAGGTCCTCCAAAAGTGGTTATAGCGTTGCTCTCGTACCAATAATTATAACTAGTAAAATGAATAGTACTAAAATTATTGCTGCACTGTATCCAGTTCCGAAACTGTTTCCGTAATTTACTCCGTAGCCATATCCTGGGTAAGTGTAACCACTGTAACCATAGCTGGTGGTATTTCCACATCCACATCCGCTAGATGTTCCGTAGTCACTATTATATCCTCCGTAGTAATACATAGTCATTACCTCCTTTTAATTATCTAATATAGTATACTCAAAAGGTTTTTTTTTGACACATCGAGAAATTGCAGGTTTTATATTGCGGTTTTTTAAAAACTGTTAGTTTTTGGTAATGGAGTGGTATTTTTTTCCATATATTAGTACATAATATAAGGGAAGTAAAATTGTGAAAAAATTGTGAACTTTTTATTGCAATTTTGAAAAAACTGTGTTATAGTAAAAATCGATAGTCTTTTGAGGGACAATAACGTTTGGGGGCGATTTATGTGAAAAAGAGAATAAAGAAGGTAATAATAGGTGTATTGTTAGTTTCTTTTTTGCTATTTTTAGGACATAATGGCTACGATTTACTTAAAGCTAATCAAAACAAACGTGAAAAGGAAAGGATATATCAGAATTATGATGTAATTAAAAAATTAGTTACAGATAATAGTACAGAAGAAGCAACGACAAACGGAACAGTAGAAAAGACAAGTAGTGAAATCTTTACTAAGGCAAAGAAACTTGTTACATTGTCAGATCTTCGGGGTATTGTTGAAGTATCTGGAACTAATATTAATTCGTTTATAATGCAGGGCTCGGATAATTCATTTTATCTTAACCATTTGGAGAATGGTGAATATAATGAATTAGGGTCAATTATGTTAGACTATCGTAACAACTTAGAAAATGATACTATAAGTGTAATATATGGACACAATGCTTATGCGTCATATACTCCTTTTGAAGAACTGGAAAAATTTTATCAAAAGGACTTTTATGAAAAGAATAGGTATATTTATATTACTACGAGTGGTGTAAGGCATAAATATGAAATTTTTACGGTAGCAATGGTTCCTAAAAAGACTAGCAGACATATTCAAATTGAATTTGAAAGTGAACAAAAACTTGATGAACATTTACATTGGTTAAGAGAGATATCGTTATATAATACAGGGGTGGAGGCTTGTACAAGTGATAAGGTCTTGATTCTTCAAACTTGTTCGATTAAATATGATGGTAATTTCTTAATTATTGGTGGAAGAAAGGTGATATGATGGAAAAAACTTTTGATTATTTCGGAAAATTAATGAAAATTTTCCTACTTGCTTGTTTCGCAGTTGTTGATGTTATTTCTCCAGTTACATCGGCGTTTGCAAGTACACTTGATAATAATGATGTAAATCCTTATCAGAAAGGAGACGTAGTAAAATCTGGTGTAAGTGCTGGTAGTCTAACAAACCCTGGTGATGTTCAAGTCATTAAAACTATATCTAAGACAGATACTCTTGGTAGATATAATATTAACTTTGAAATTAAGGGTAAAAATAATGTTAATACTAATAGTCATGATATTTATACAGTACTTGTGTTTGATAGATCTGGAAGTATGATTTGTGATAGTAAAAAAGATTCATATTCTTATGAAAGTACTTATCAGGCTGGATATTATTATACTCCATATACTGCTGCCGATGGTACTACTATTTATTGTAGTAATTCGTATTCTGGTGATGGTAAACTTCTTTCTAATAAATGGGAAAGTGCAGTTAATGGAGGAGTTAATTTTTCAAGCACACTTGCTAATAAGTTAAATAGTGATACTAATAATCCTCTTGCTCATTTTAGCTTAGTTACATTTGCTTCTGATATTAGTAAGGCAAGTGATTGGCAGAATGTAGCATTTAGTAATAGTCAGTTTGGTCATCCTTGTGGTAGTACTTCTCTTGCTTATGCTATTAGTACTGCTAGAAGTAAATTGAGTAGTATTAATGATGCTAATGCTAAAAAGGTTATGGTAATTATTAGTGATGGTGAACCTGATAATGAAAGATCTGCTAAAAATGAAGCTTTTTATGCAAGAAATGATGGAATTACTATTTATTCTATAGGTTATAATACAGATAGTAAAGCTAAGAAAATACTTGAAAATATTGCAGGTTCTACTGAACGTTATTCTGATGCTGATGATGCAACAGTTTCTAAAAAAATGGAGGAACTTGCAAGCAGTATTTCAGAAAGTGATGCTGGTAGTAATGCTGTTTTAACTGATACGCTTAATACTAATGATTTTGACTTTGTTTCTGGAGATAACGGAGTTAATTATAATGATGGTAAAATTACTTATAATGTTGGTGATATTACTGAAGAAGGTACGTCATTTAATTTCTTAGTTGATATTAAAGGCGATACAGCAAATGGTATAGTAGATAGTAATGATGGATTTATACTTAATTATGAAAATGATGGAGATAAAGAGGTATCTACTATGGAAAATCCTAGTGTTTACTGGGAACAAAATAAGTATAGTTATAATGTAGAATATTATTACGATGGTCAGCTTGATAGTGACAGTGGTTATACTGTTAATGATCTAGTTGTTGGTACAAAAACTACTTATATTGATAAACCTAAGGATGGTTATGTTTTAAAAGAAGTTGTTAATAATGATACAGAAATTAAAGATAATTCAACGGTTGTTCAAGTTAAATATGAAAAGATTAAGAATTTATCTTATAAAGTAGAGTATTATTATGATAATGTAATTGATATTAATAGTAGTTATTCTGTTAATAATGTAGAATATGGTACAAAAACTACTTATGAAGACAAAATTAAAGAAGGTTACAGATTTAAAGAAGTTGTTAATAATGAAACTGAGGTTATTAATAATGATGTAGTTGTTAAGGTGTATTATGTAAAAATAAAGGATTTAAGTTATGAGGTAAAATATTATTTTGATGGTGTAGAAAATAAAGATTTATCTTATACAGAAAATAATGTAGAGTATGGGACTGCTACTAAATATAAGGAAGTAGACTATACTGGTTACTATAAAGTAAGCGAAGAAAAAGTTGGTATTAAAGTTACTGATAATAGTTTAGTTGTTAAGGTTTATTTTGAAAAAATTAAGGACCTTAGTTATAAAGTAGAATATTATTATGATGGAGTTAAGGATTTAGATGCCTCATATAGTGTTAATAATGTAGAATATGGTACAGAAACTACTTTTATTGATAAGAAGAAAACTGGATATAAACTTAGCAATGTTGAGAATAATAAGGTTTTAGTTAAAGATAATCATTTAGTTGTTAAAGTGTATTATGTAAAAGATACATTTAATTATACAGTTAAATATTATTATAATGAAATACTAGATAATTCTGCAACAGAAACTAATAGTGGACTTTATGGAGATGTTATTAATTCTTATACTGATAAAGTTAAGGATGGTTATGTACTTGATAGAGTTGATAAATTACCACTTACAATAAGTGAAATTAGTGATAATAATTTGATTAATGTATACTATAGACTTAGAAATGATTTGAGTTATAGAGTAGAATACTATTATGATAATAAGATTGATAATAATCTTACTGATACAATTACTAATGTAACTTATGGAACAGAAACTACTTATACTGATAAAATAAGAGAAGGTTATAGATTTGATAAAGCTACTGGTAATGGTGTAGAAGTTAAAGATAATAGTAATATAGTTAGGGTATATTATAAAAAGATTAATGATTTACACTATAATGTAGAATATTATTTTAACAATGTTAAAAATGATAACTTATCTTATACAGAAAATAATGTAGAGTATGGAACAAGAACAAGTTATAAAAATGTTGATTATACTGGTTTTTATAAGGTAAAAGAAGAAAACGTTGGTAAAGAGGTTAAAGATAATAGTCTTACTGTTAAAATATACTTTGAAACTATTAATGATTTGGGTTATAAAGTAGAATATTATTTTGATGGAGATAAAGATCCTAATTTAACTGATACAATTACTGATGTTACTTATGGAACAAAGACTACTTATACTGACAAAGTAAAAGAGGGATATAGATTTGATAAAGTTATTGGTAATGATGTAGAAGTTACGGATAATAATACTATTGTTAAGGTTTATTATAAAACAATTAATGACCTTAAATACAATGTAGAATATTACTATGACGGAAAAATTGATCCTGATAATGGTTATACTGTTAAAGATGTTACTTATGGAGCAACAACTACTTATATTGATAAGGTAAAAGAGGGATATAGATTTAAAAATGTTGTTAATAATGATGTTAAGGTAACTAATAACAATATAACAGTTAAAGTGTATTATGAATATATTAAAGATTTAAGCTATAAAGTAGAATATTATTATGATGGAGTAATTGATAATAATAATACTTATGCAGTTTATAATGTTTCTTATGGTGATAAGACTACTTATGTTAACAAAAATAAGACAGGATATAAATTTAGTAAAGTAACTAATAATAATGTAAGTGTTAAAAATAGTGAAATAGTAGTTAGGGTATACTATGTAAAAGATACATTTAATTATACAGTTAAATATTACTATGATAATATCTTAGATACAAATGCAACAGAAACTAATAGTGGACTTTATGGAGATGTTGTTAATTCTTATACTGATAAAGTTAGGGATGGTTATGTACTTGATAGAGTTGATAATTTACCACTTACAATAAGTGAAATTAGTGATAATAATTTGATTAATGTATACTATAGACTTAGAAATGATTTGAGTTATAGAGTAGAATACTATTATGATAATAAGATTGATAATAATCTTACTGATACAATTACTAATGTAACTTATGGAACAGAAACTACTTATACTGATAAAATAAGAGAAGGTTATAGATTTGATAAAGCTACTGGTAATGGTGTAGAAGTTAAAGATAATAGTAATATAGTTAGGGTATATTATAAAAAGATTAATGATTTACACTATAATGTAGAATATTATTTTAACAATGTTAAAAATGATAACTTATCTTATACAGAAAATAATGTAGAGTATGGAACAAGAACAAGTTATAAAAATGTTGATTATACTGGTTTTTATAAGGTAAAAGAAGAAAACGTTGGTAAAGAGGTTAAAGATAATAGTCTTACTGTTAAAATATACTTTGAAACTATTGATGATTTAAGTTACAAAGTAGAATATTATTATGATGGTGAGTTAGATGAAGATGCTGGTTATACTGTAAATAATGTTATCTATGGAACAGAAACTACTTATCTTGATAAGAATAAAGAAGGTTATAAGTTAGATGATGTAAAAGGAAATGAGATTGAAGTTGTAGATAATGATAGTATTGTTAGTGTATACTATGTTAAAGATTACTTTAATTATAGCATAGAGTATTACTTTGAACAAATAAAAGGTAAAGGATATACTAAGGATAGTAGTCTTACCGAAGAAAATGAAGCTTTATTCGAAGAAGAAATTAATGAATATCCTGATAAAATTAAAGAAGGTTATGAATTTAATAGCGTAGAGGGAATGCCTTTAGTTATAGGAACGAATGAAGAAGATAATGTTATTAGAGTATACTATAATTTAATTAAGAGTAAAGTTACAGTTGTAGTAGAAGACGAAGATGGCAATAAAATTAAGGATGATGAAACTACAACAGGAAGAATTTATGATGATTATGAAGTTGATACTCCAGTTATTCCTGGTTATACTTTAGTAGAAGTTATTGGTGATACTAAAGGTGAATATGCTGAAGATGATAAAGTTGTTAAATTTGTATACAAGAAAATAGTACAAGAAGTTGCACCAATTACTGGTGTAGATGGTATTAATGGTCTTGGTTCTATTATTGGAATGATTGCATTTATGCTTATTATTCTAAGAAGAAGAAAAGAGGCTTAGTAAAAAATGGTTCAAATAAGAGCCATTTTTTCATTTTCTGACATAGTTTGCATACTATTTATTAGGTGAATGGAATGTTTAAAAAAGTTTGTTATTTAATTATTTGTGTAATATTTGGATGTGGATTTGTTTATGCTGAGGATGAAACATCATTAGCTGAAAATGCAAAAAGTGCAATTATAATGGAGGCATCTACGGGAGATATTTTATTTGAGAAAAATAGTTATGAGAAACTTCCACCAGCATCAATGACAAAAATAATGACAATGCTTCTTATAATGGAGAATATAGAAAATGGTAATTTATCTTGGGATGATGAGGTAACAGCTAGTGAAAATGCTAGTAGTATGGGTGGTTCACAAATTTTTTTGGAAGCTGGCGAGGTTATGAGTGTTAAAGATATGGTAAAGGGTATTGCTATTGCATCGGGAAATGATGCTGCTGTTGCAATGGCCGAAAAAATAGCGGGAACAGAAGAAGAGTTTGTTAAGCTTATGAATAATAGAGCCAAAGAACTAAGGTTAGAAAATACTAATTTTAAAAATGTTACGGGGTTAGAGGCTGAAAATCATTATTCTTCTGCTCACGATATGGCTGTTATGGCAAGAGAACTTATTAAGCACGAAAAAATTTTGGAATTTACGGGTACTTATGAGGATTATTTGAGAGAAAATACGGATAAGAAATTTTGGCTTGTTAACACTAATAAATTAGTTAGATTTTATCAAGGTGTTGATGGTCTTAAAACTGGATATACAGGAGAAGCTGGATATTGTCTTACATCGACAATGAAGAGAGGTAATATGCGAATTATTACTGTTGTTATGAATGAGCCAGATTCTGCAACTCGCAATAGCGAAACTGTCAAAATGCTTGATTACGCTTTTGGAATGTATAAGGTTGACACGATTGTAGCTAAGGGTAAGGTCGTGGAAAAGAGGGAAATTCCTTCGGGTGATAAGGTTAATATTGAGATAAGTGCAAAGAGTGATATTAATGTTTTGAGACGAAAAATGGATAAAGATAGGGATATTTCTTATAAAACTGAGGTATATGACATTAAACTTCCAGTAAACAAGGGGGATGTTGTTGGTAAAATTTATTTATATGAGGGAAGCAAGAAAATTGGTAGTGGCGATCTTACTGTTAAGGATAATGTAAAGAAAGCAGGGTTATTTAAGGTATATATTAGAAATATTGGCAGAGTACTTAGTGGAAAAATGGGATAGAACTTAAATAGTTCTAAATATTATTATGATTTTAATGGTTATAAGTTGTATGTTAATGGAAAGGCTGTTAATTAATAGTCTTTCTTTTTGTTTTTGGGTAGTAAAAAACACTTAGTGCAGATCTAAGTGTTTTTAGAGTGAATTTTATATCTGTATGCAGATAGAAATCGGAGTAATGAAATGTTTTTTCATTACCACTAATAATATAGCATTTTTTGAGGAAAATGGCAAGACATTTTGAGAAAATGGTAAGATGTGTTATAATTTTTTTGGTGGTGGTTTGTTATTATGGAAGAGAAAAAATGGAATATAATTTATTTTATTATGTTAATTGCTATTATTGTGTTTTCTTTTGTTATGGGAATAATGGATGCTTTTTATGACAATGTTATCGGGTTTTCTATTATTGGTGTATTTATTTCCTTAGCTGTACATTTTATTTGTATATTATTAATGAGAGATAAGGTTAATAAATATTATGATATAAGGGCAATGTTTGGAAAGGAATTTCTTATCTTCGTATTATTATTTGTTTCTCTTATGGGGGTAAAGGTAGGACAATTAATAAATCCTAATAAGCCGGTAGAACTTGGAAATCTTGCTTATACTATTTCTTATTGGACTACTAAATGCGGAGAACAATATTTAAAATTATATGATAATAATACTTATGATTTTGTATATTATTATAAGGATGCGTATGGTAACTTGAAACATAGAAGGGGGACTTATGATTATGATATTGAACAATTGATTAGTAATTTCCCTAAATATCAGGATAATAGTTTATACAATGATTATTCAGTAAAGAAAAATAGTGGGGAAAGGTATTCTACTAATAAGAATAATACTGAACTACAAAGTTTTTTAAAGAGTATAGATGTATCTTTAGATAAGTGTTTAATGAGTGAATATGATTAAAAACGGTATGAATAATATTACAGTTTTTGAAAAACTGTAATATGGTACTTGTAATTTTTGGAAATTTGTATGTATAAGAATGGTGTTAGTTCTTATACTTTTTTTATCTTTAATTGAATAATATTAAATATTTATTGTCCTATTATAGTAATTTTGTGATAGAATATATATTGAAAAATGGTTGGTATTGATGAAAAAAAGAAGAAGTAAGGCTTTATTTTGATAAAGATAGTGATATAGAAAAGGTAAAAGATGTACTCACCCCAATAGGATAAAATGTAAAGAAGGTGTAAAAAATGGAGAGATATAGAGAGATTGAAAAGAGTATTATTAAGAAATATCGTAAAGAGATTTGGAGTAGATTTGTTCGGGCAATTAAGGATTATGAACTTATTAATAAGGAAGATAAAATTATGGTTTGTATAAGTGGTGGTAAGGATAGTTTCTTACTTGCTAAGTGTATGCAAGAAATTAAGAGACATGGTCAGGTCGATTTTGATGTAAAATATGTTTGTATGAACCCTGGATATAGTGAGAAAAATTTACTTATGATTATGGAAAATGCAAAGACACTTAATATTCCTTTGGAGATATTTAATAGTGATGTTTTTGAAGTAGCAGAGAAGCTAGCGGAAGAAAATCCTTGTTATATGTGTGCAAGGATGAGAAGAGGCTTTCTTTATAGTAAGGCACAGGAACTTGGATGTAACAAAATTGCTCTTGGACACCATTTTGATGATGTAGTAGAAACAACACTTTTATCTATGTTTTATGGTTCGGAGATAAAGACAATGATGCCTAAACTTCATAGTGATAACTTTGATGGATTAGAACTTATTAGACC
>OLQV01001329.1_pt1 | contig 18966 bp, 18 predicted proteins | sample 1672371 | NCBI WGS metagenome assembly OLQV01 (sample SAMEA3136676, study PRJEB25190) | human gut metagenome
TTGTCAGCAGCCCCCGTTTCGTGGTCTGCGTGTAGTTCCTTGTAAACTGACCTAAAAGATGTTTTTAACTACAAAAAATCTGCATCAGTTTCTGTGGTAGGAGGAACAATCGAGAGAGAGCCTGTACCCTATTCCAATATTGTTCCCTATAAAACCAGCAGAGGATTTGATCTCATTCCGAGTCAACTAGATTTGTTTAGGTTTGAAATGGCGCCGGGACAGGGAACAGAAAATCGGTTGAAGAATTATCTGAATCATATAAAGGAAACCGGGGAATATGATATTTGTATAATCGACTGCCCGCCTACGCCATCCGTTTGGATGACTAGTGCCCTCATTGCTTCCGATTTCTACTTGATACCTTCAAAGCCCGATCCCATCAGTATGACAGGCTTAGACTTGCTTGAAGGCATCATTAAGGAAAGAAAAGAGAATTATGGATGCGCCTGTCGATGTGCAGGACTGGTATTAACTATTGCAGAAACGAACACCGTTGTGTACAGGGAGGCCGTTGATTATTTTTCCGGCTCTGCCAATTGGAAAGACTATCTGTATAAATCGCCTGTTCCCAAACGTGTCGATATTGCTAGAGGGCAATTGGACGGCATCTTTATCCTCGATCTTGATAAGACCGAGTTGAATCTCAGTTTTTCTAGTATTACACAAGAGTTTTTAAGAAGAGTGGAGGGAGAATAATGGCTGGTACAAACAAGCGGAAACCCAATCCCGAATTTGAGCGTCAGCAGTTTATTAATTTCTTCGAGGAATTAAGCTGGCTTTTAGAAACAAACAAAGATGTTAATTTCAAAAAGGCATCCCAGTTCTTACGGGAGTATAGAAATTTCGCCGTGCATGGAGCAATCGTTAGCGGAACTTCAAATAATGCCTATGATTTAATTGGCGTACTTCCTTCGCTACTGAAGGATAATGACATTTTCCAAAGCAATGCTCAGCTGGTTCAATTTGCAGAAGAAGTGTTGGCGTTGGACATCCCTCGTTGGGAAAAGAAATCACGGAATGAGATAATTGGCTTGATAATTTGCGAAGTGGAAGATGTCAACAAAGAAAGACTGGACATATTAACCAAATGGGCGGCTAATATTCTAAAGAATAAGACACAGGTCCGTGAAATGCAGAGCAAAGCAAAGACATCTGGCAATATGTTCTCTTGGAACGAAACGATACAAAAGTTAGTGGGAGGAGAAAATGAGTAGACGCATTGGTGAAGATTTTAATGCGTTTGCGGAGTTCCTTTCCGAATATAATCTAACTTCATATACCTCTGTACCGCAGCAAGTTGAAGCGTGTAAAGGGATGCACAAGAAATTGTTCGGCTTACTTGTTTTTAATGCTGAGTTCAAGGTGCAGGGCAACCATCCGGACTCGGTCGTTTTTCTAGAAGAAATGGCCTCCGATCTGCTGCTTTCCCTGTTTTGCGTTGTTCAGGGACTGTACAAGCCAGCCAAACTTCAACTCCGTTGCAGCATGGAGAATTTTTTGAAATCGCTGATAATGATTGATACACCCGCAATCATTCAAGAGAAAAGTGTCTATGCCATTTTTGATGCTGCCAAAGATGACAGCCATTTTGGCACGCTGATAGGGCAAACTTGTGTTGACTCTTTGCACAATGATTACGCAACACTCTGTCGGACGGTACATGGTGATCCCAAAGTAATGCAACCGACAAGTGCTTTATCAATGCTGCCTCAATACGATAAAGTGTCGCAGCAGGAAGTATCTTCTATATATGTAAGAACTATAGAAAGTTGTTTGGGAATACTGTACTTAAACTTTCCCGCCGTTGTGGATCAGATGCATCCAGATAACAAGAAAGATTTTCTAGATTGCCTGGCCAAAGCAACTAAAGGCGATGTGGTTAATACGCTGTATGATGATTAGGGAAATGCTAACACATCCCATGTGACTTCCCGCGTATTGAAGCGCTCTTTTGACCCGGTTTAGGGGGTATGTAACCGCACTAACCGGGAGAGCGCTTGACTGGCAGTCAAGAGGTCAGCGGTTCGATCCCGCTAATCTCCACCACGAAAAACCTTGAAGCCGCAACGGCTTCAAGGTTTTTTCATGTCTATGGCAAATTGCACAAAGCTGTTTTTGTGTTGAATTACAAATTCTTTGCAATTTCTTTTATTAGTGGTAGATGCCTTGTCACGCCCCGCCGATGTCGACCGCCTTGGTGCCATTCTAAAAAATCCTATCTGCATTGTCTGATAGGAAAGGCGGGCCGTTATCCCATAGAATATCATAATACACCTCATATATTCCTCAGCCCTAATTCCCTGTTCGTAACAGCCCCTCGTCTTGACATCCGCTGCATTTCTACTCCGCCGTCAGCATGGTCTTGATCGTCTTTTTTTAGTTCAGCAGCCAAGTCAGATTCAGCTCCCACCGCTTGAGTGTGATGTCCGGCTTGACTCGTTCCCCGTGGAAGTCACTGCCGCCAGTGACGTGGAGGTCGTATCTCCGCGCCAGCTCCAGATAAAACGCGGTCTGCTCTGGCGTATGGCGCGGGTAAAAGCATTCAATGGCTTCCAAGCCGCTGTCCTTTAGCTGACGGATAAGGGCCTCTAACCGCTCATCATCCAGCCCCAACTGATAGGGGTGGGCCAAAGCAGCGCGACCGCCATCGGAACGGATGGCGGCGATGCAGTCCCGGGCGGAAACCTTGAAACGCTCTATCTTTTGATATTCGTCTGTGTCCAAATACCGATCAAAGGCCTCTCGGTTGGTCGAGACATAGCCGTGGCGCACCATCACCTGAGCGAAATGGGGGCGGGCAATTACAGCGTTACCCGCCAGTTCCTCCACCTCGTCCAGAGAGATGATGCCCCCCCGTTCACGAAGGAAATCAATTATGCGGCACAGCCCTCCACGGTTTACTTTACCCTAATCTGCTTCTTTTGTGCGCATTAAAACGCATTAGGGAATACGCAAGGACTAACGCTTGACTTTTTGCGTATAATATAATTGCATTGTAAACCAATACGATTATATTTGAAAGGAGTGCTTTTATGTCTACAAGTGTTATGCAGGTGCGTGTTGACGATGATCTCCGCGCCAAGGCTGCCGCTGTCTACGATGAACTCGGCATCGACCTTCCCACCGCTATCCGAATGTTTTTGAAACGCTCTGTCGTGGTAAATGGCGTTCCCTTTTCCATGACGCTGCCCAAGCAGGAATACAGAGCTGAGCGGGCGATCCGCGCCGTGCAAAGCCTGAGTGAAGCCGCACAGCAGAACGGCACGGCCGATATGTCGCTGGATGAGATCAATGCTGAAATTGCAGCGTCCCGGGCTGACCGTGCGTCAAGAAATGCTCGGAACGGAGCGTAACCATGAAATACTATGTTGTACTTGATAAGAATGTAGTGGTTTCCGCTCTGTTTAACATTTCCTCCGTTCCCGGTATGATTCTGCAAGAAGCTCTTGCGGGGCGTGTAATTCCTCTGCTGCATGAGGATATTCTGGACGAATACAACGATGTTCTGCACCGCCCTAAATTTAAGTTTGACCGTCGGGACATTGAAATTGCGCTGACAGGTTTAATTAAGCGAGGAATCTTCTTAGATGCCGCCACGATTGAGGACTATGTTCCTGACCCTGATGATGCAATTTTCTATGAGGTGGTTATGGAGGCAAGAGAAACTACCGACGCCTATCTCGTAACTGGCAACATCAAGTATTTCCCGGTCAAGCCCTATGTGGTGACGCCAAAAGAGATGCTGGAAATCCTGAACGAAAATGAACGCTGATTAGACCATTTCGCCGTGTCGCAATCTATTCAGTAACATAGCTTTTTTACAGAGGTGCATTTGCGAAACGAAAAGTGTGGCTTCGATGACTTCATTTTTCGCAAAAACTGTGATATACTATACCATAGAAAGAGAGGTGCGAATCTGATGTCTGGCCATATCTATACACAGAGCGAGATTTTCGCTGTAGTACGGCAGCTGCTAAAAAAGTATCATGCGGAAAGCGCGATTCTGTTCGGCTCTTATGCAAGGCAGGAAGCGGATGCGGCCTCCGACATTGATTTGATCGTGGTCGGTGGCAGCAAATTTGATCCGACGGATATTTTCTGCATTGCAGAGGAACTGCATCGCACCATGGGAAAAGCTGTGGATGTTTACGAACTGCGGGAGGTCAATGCTGGTTCCGCTTTCTATCATACGATCATGGAGGAAGGAGTCCGAATCGCATGAAATATAGTGACCAGCAAAGAATTGAAAAGATGCGGGAGACGACGGAGAAGCTCCTGCGTTATGTGGAGAAAGAAAATATCACTCCCGAGAAAATTTTTGCAGAAGAAGCAGTTCAATGGACCGTTACAACACCGCTCTACAACATTGGAGAGCACGCTGCTAATTTATCAGAGGACTTCAAGAAGCAATATCCGGATATTCCATGGGTGAAGATTGCAGGACTGCGGCACAGGCTGGTGCATCATTATGAGGATACGAACTGGACCGTCATTTGCGCAATCATATTTGATGTTTTGCCTTCGTTCCTTGATGAGTTGAAAAAGCTTTGCCCCACACCGTGATCCACATACGGAAACGAGTAGTCAGAAATGGGAAGAATAGGACGAACCGCCCCGTTATGCTGATGGAAAATGCTTGAAAAACCTGCGAAAGCGGTAAGCGCAGGACCGGGATATACTTCTCCGCCACTGGGATCTATGCGAGAATTGATGCTGAAAAGAAACGCGCAATTTAGGAGAAAATCTTCTGCAATTCCGTATCGAACAGGTTGCCGTCTTGACAAGAAGACCGGTCACTTATGATGCGGCTAAAGAGTCTTGCAAAATAGTTATGCGAAGAAAAATTGTTGAAGAGGTACCGCTTCCAAAGGCGGTACCCCTTCTGCTTCCCATAACTTTTTGCTGGACATAAATCGGGTTATGAGAAGTTTCTCATAACCCAATGATCCAGAACGGCCCGCCGGCACCGGCGCGCCTGCTGGCCTCGTTCAGAATGATGGACAAGTCCCAGGTTTTTTGACTGCGCCGGTAACTAGCGGGATCGGCCACGAGGATCTTTTCATCCTGGACACCCCGCAGCACGATAAAATGACCGGACTTCGTAAAATGCCCTTTGGTCATCAGAGCCACGACTAACTTTCCGTCTGCCAGGGCATCCAGAATGCGCTGCGGTTCCGAAGCGGTACACCCTTCAACGGAAAGCCCCCACGCCTGTGCCGCGCCGGGGATCAAAGTGTGGTAGGAGCCGCTTTTGCTGCACCAATAGCCGTGCTCATAGGCCCACCGTGCCATTTGGGCAGGATCAACGGTCTCACCGGTCAGCGAGGAAACCACAATAGCCATGGAAGTTGGCCCGCAGCCATACCCCCCGATATGGTCGGTGCCATAAGGCTGATTGGCATAGCGTTCATCCAACTGGTTGAAGTAGATGACCTCTGTTTCCCCATCGGTAAAGCGCACATCGCCAAGAGCGGTAATGGTGTTGGTGGAGGGAGCGTATTGGAACAGGCCATCACCAAGAAACAGACTGAGGTTTTCCGCATAGTTTTCCGCCAGACTTTTCTGTTCGTCAGTCAGCGCAAAGATGGTGTCCGCAAAGTAGGCTTCACCATTATAGCGGATCGTGTAGATGTACCATGTTTCCAATGTATCTTCCTCGCCGTCCTCCTCCGCAGGGATAGTACGCACCTCCATCGTTCTGCTGAAGCTGTAAAGGTGCGTGAGGCCCGCACGCAGGATCTGCTCCATGTCGGTGAGGGAGATGGCGGCAAAGTCCAGATTTTTCGCCGCGCAGTATTGAGAAATAAACAGGTTGGCATTGCTGATGAGATCCCCCTCATAGGGATTGACTACTTCATAGTGATCTCCGTCTGTTCCGGCAAAATCATTGGCGATGCGCTCCTGCACACTCTCAATGCCTTCTCCGAGGATCTGATTGATCGCAAAGGCAGCCCGATTCATATATTCCGTAATGGCCGCGTTGTCATTGAGGATCGGCTGTCCGGCTGCTCCGGACGCTCCGCTGCCCGTTAGGCTCCCGAAGGCAAGCCCCGGCAGGGGCTTGAGCTGCATGGTATCGCTCCACATCCCACTGGATCGGCTCCATGCCGATGGAGCGAATGGCGGAGATCACATGGTCGTCATACTCGCCGAAGGGGCAGCGAATAAGCGTCGGACGAGCCCCTGTGAGCGCCTCGAGCTTATCGTTGCAGGTATTCACATCTTTGATGATCTGCTCCGCCGTCAGAGAATTGTAGTGGTCGTGTGCGTTGGAATGGTTCATCAGCTCGCAGCCGCTGTCTACGATGGCCTTGGCCTGCTCCGGATGCTGGTCCGCCCAGTTGCCGACCACGAAAAAGGTCGCCTTGATGCCGTAGTCTGCGAGTACATCCAGGATCTTCTGCGTGTTGTCCGCCCCCCCATGCGGCATCAAAGGAAATGCTGCACACCTTCTGATCGCGTTCCACGCAGTAGATGGGCAGCTGGCGCGTCGCAACTGACGCCCGCACGGCAGCGGGCGCATTCACAGCACCGAAAATGGCTGCCGCAGCCAGCAGCGCAGCGCCAACTGTCAGTGTTTTGCGCCGCAGGACAAGAAGTCGCGGCCGCGGCGCCTCCCTCTTCCCGCGCTTCTCTCTCCGCTTAAAATACAAAAACATCCGCATATCCTCCCCATTTTATTTTGGTAGAGGGTATGCGATAATTTTTTCTTTCATGCCGTGGACACTGTGTACCTCATTCGGATTTTTCAAGCTCGGTTCTCCATTTGAGTGCGGAATGGCCCCGTCTCCGCAGGTGCCGCAGTCCTTTTTGCACCGCTTTTCGCTATATTGTTTAATTTCTGTCATTGACAAGGTGAATATTTTTGTATATAGTAATAAGACACCCTGGCAATACATCGTAAAAATGAAATTGGAGGTTCCGCATGAAAAGATTCCTGAGTATCCTGCTCGCTCTGGTCATGGTGCTTTCGCTCGTGGCCTGCGGCGACAAGAAGACCCCTGACACGCCCGACACCCCCGACACTCCCGACACTCCCGACAAGCAGGAGGAGACCATCCACATCGGTATCGTGACCGGTTCCGTTTCTCAGTCTGAGGACGACCGCCGCGGCGCCGAGGCCTTCCAGCAGCTCTACGGTGAGGAGAACGTCACCCTCGTGACCTATCCCGATAACTTCACCGAAGAGCTGGAGACCACCATCCAGTGCATCGTCAACCTGTCTGACGACCCCGACATGAAGGCGATCATCGTCAACCAGTCCGTCCCCGGCACGACCGAGGCCTTCCGTAAGATCAAGGAGCGTCGCCCCGACATCCTCTGCATCGCCGGTGAGGCGCATGAGGATCTGCCCGAGATCGGCTCTGCTGCCGACCTCGTGTGCAACAACGACTTCGTTGCCCGCGGCTACCTCATCATCCGCACCGCGCACGAGCTTGGCTGCGACACCTTTGTTCATATCTCCTTCCCGCGCCACCTCGCTTACGAGACCATGAGCCGCCGCGTCGCCGTCATGAAGGCGGCCTGCGAGGAGTTCGGCATGAGCTTCGAGATGGAGACCGCTCCCGACCCCACCTCTGATGTCGGCGTTGCCGGTGCGCAGGCTTACATCCTTGAAAAGGTTCCCGAGTGGGTGAACAAGTACGGCGAGAAGGCCGCTTACTTCTGCACCAACGACGCGCACACCGAGCCCCTGCTCAAGCAGCTGCTTGAATACGGCGGCTACTTCATCGAGGCCGACCTTCCCTCCCCGCTGATGGGCTATCCCGGCGCTCTGGGCATCGACCTGACCGCTGAGGCGGGCGACTTCCAGAAGATCCTTGCCAAGGTCGAGGCCGCCATCTGCGAAAAGGGCGGCGCGGGCCGCTTCGGCACCTGGGCTTACTCCTACGGCTACGTCACCTCCGCCGGCCTTGCCCAGCACGCCATGAACGTCATCAAGGGCGAGAGCGAGCTTGCCGACATCGACGATATCGCCAAGGCCTATCACCAGTTCTCCCCCGACGCCTCCTGGAACGGCTCCAACTACACCAACGCCACCACCGGCGTCAAGGCCGACAACACCTTCCTTGTCTATCAGGATACCTACATCATGGGCGATCCGGGCTGGTTCATGCACGCCACCGAGGTCGAGGTCCCCGAAAAGTACTTCACCGTTAAGTAAGCCTTCGGCTCACTGACGAACATCAAAAAAACAGGGGGGAGGAGAATCCTCCCCCCTGCTTCTTTTAGGTAGGGTATAGCTTATGGAAAATAACAACGCTCCTCTGTTGGAGATGCGCAGCATCAAAAAGGACTTCTTCGGCAATCAGGTCCTCACGGATATCAGCTTTACGCTCCGCGAGGGCGAGGTGCTCGGCCTTGTCGGCGAAAACGGTGCGGGCAAGAGCACGCTGATGAAGATCCTCTTCGGCATGGACGTCATCCGCGAGACCGGCGGGTACGGCGGAGATGTTCTCATCAACGGTGAAAAGGCCGCCTTCAACACCCCCTTTGACGCACTGGCAGCCGGTATCGGCATGGTGCATCAGGAGTTTTCTCTGATCCCCGGCTTTACAGCGACAGAGAATATTCTGCTCAACCGTGAGCCCCAGAAGAAAAATGTCATCTCCGAGGTGTTCGGCAGCCGTCTGAACACGCTCGATTATAAGGAGATGGACCGCAGTGCAGCGGCAGCCATTGAAAAAATGGGCGTCCACATCGACGCCAACATGGTCATCAGCGATATGCCGGTCGGCCATAAGCAGTTCACCGAGATCGCGCGTGAGCTGAGCAAGGAGCATCTCAAGCTGCTTATTCTCGACGAGCCGACCGCCGTTCTGACGGAAAAGGAGGCTGCGGCGCTGCTCGATTCCATCCGCAGCATGTCGGCGCGCGGCATCGCGGTCATCTTCATCACGCACCGTTTGCAGGAGATTCTGGATGTGTGCGACAAGGTCATCGTCATGCGCGACGGCCATGTGGTGAAGGATACCCCGGCGAAGGAAACGAACGTTTCCGACATCACAAGGTGGATGGTCGGCCGCAGCGTGGAGCTCTCCGCTGCACAGGATGTGGTCGATCACTCCGACGCAAAGACCATCATGTCCATCCGCAAGCTCTGGGTCGATATGCCCGGTGAGATCGTGCGCAACGTCGACCTCGATATCCGCGAGGGCGAGATCCTCGGAATCGGCGGTCTGGCCGGTCAGGGCAAGCTCGGCATCCCGAACGGCGTTATGGGCCTTTATGAGGCGGGCGGCACCGTCGAGTTCGACGGCAAGCCCATTCCGCTCAACGCGCCCCGCCGCTGTCTCGACGCGCAGCTTGCCTTTGTGTCGGAGGACCGCCGCGGCGTGGGACTGCTGCTTGACGAGTCACTGGAGTGGAACATTGCCTTCCCGGCCATGCAGATCCACGATAAGTTTCTCAAGAGCCTGTTTGGCGGCCTTGTGAAATGGCGCGATGAAAAGGCCATCCGCGCCGTGACCGACCGCTATATTGACGAGCTGAAGATCAAGTGCACCAGCTCGAAGCAGAAGGCCAAGGAGCTCTCCGGCGGCAACCAGCAGAAGGTCTGCCTTGCCAAGGCATTCGCGCTCGAGCCGAAGTTCCTCTTTGTCTCCGAGCCGACCCGCGGCATCGACGTCGGCGCGAAATCTCTCGTGCTCGACGCGCTCAAGAGGTTCAACCGCGAGAGCGGGATCACCGTTGTGATGATCTCATCTGAGCTGGAGGAGCTGCGCATGACCTGCGACCGCATCGCCATCGTCTCCGGCGGCCGGATCGCCGGCATCCTGCCGGCGACCGAATCCTCCGAGGCGTTCGGTATGCTGATGGTCAGTCAGGTCAAATAAGGAGGGCAGATATGGATAATACAACAAACAGCCTTGCCGAAAAGAGCAGGCTCCGCCAAATGATCGACAGCTACGGCGTCCCCCGCATGATCATCACCGGCTTTCTGCTGCTGATGTTCGTGCTCGTGCCGTTCGCGGGCGTGGACTTCGCAACGCAGATCAGCAACGTTATCAACCGCTTTAGCTGGAACGCCATCATGGTGCTGGCAATGGTCCCGATGGTCCACTCCGGCTGCGGCCTCAACTTCGGCCTGCCGCTCGGTATCATCTCGGGCCTTCTGGGCGCGACGCTGTCCATCGAGCTTGGCTTCACGGGTCCGATGAGCTTCGTCATGGCCATCGCGATCGCGACGCCGTTTGCGCTGCTGCTCGGCGGCGGCTACGGCTGGCTGCTCAACAAGATCAAGGGCGGCGAGATGATGGTCGCGACCTACGTCGGCTTCTCCTCCGTCTCCTTCATGTGCATGATGTGGCTGCTGCTGCCGTACAAGAAGCCCGAGATGGTGTGGGGCTTCTCCGGCTCCGGCCTTCGTACCACCATCTCCCTCGAGGGCTTCTATGACCGCGTGCTGGCGGACATTCTCTCCATCGACCTCAACCGCTTCGGCATCAACCTCGTCATTCCGACCGGCAGTCTGATCTTCTTCGCGATCCTTGCTTTCCTAATGTGGGCATTCCTGCACACCAAGACCGGCACCGCGATGACCGCCGTCGGCTCCAACCCTTCCTTTGCCAAGGCAGCGGGCGTCAGCATCGACAAGATGCGCCTCATTTCCGTCGTCCTTTCCACCTGGCTGGGCGCGGTCGGCATCCTCGTCTATGAGCAGGGGTTCGGCTTCATCCAGATCTACACCGCCCCGCTCAAGATGGCATTCCCGGCGGTCGCCGCCATCCTCATCGGCGGCGCGAGCGTCAACAAGGCGAGCATCGCCAATGTCATCATCGGCACGTTCCTCTATCAGGGTCTTGTCACCATGACGCCGACGGTCATCAACTCCTTGATCCACCTTGACATCAGCGAGATCATTCGTATCATCGTCTCCAACGGCATGATCGTCTACGCGCTGACCCGTAAGATGGGAGGGAAGAAGTAAGTATGAAAAAGATCAACAACAATCTTCCTCGCGGCGGCGCCGAATGGGGCCGCGCGTTGCGCAGGTTCCTGAGCGACAACATCGTGCCCATCATGTTCGTTCTGATCTGCGCCTACTGCATCCCGCGCGCGGACCTCTCGTGGAACTATCTGCTCAATGAGGGCATGACCCGTCTGGGCCGCAACGCCTTCCTCATCCTGAGCCTGCTCATCCCCGTTATGGCGGGCATGGGTATGAACTTCGGCATGACGCTCGGCGCGATGGCAGGCCAGATCGGATTGATCTTTGCCGCCGACTGGCAGGTCTGGGGCATCCCCGGACTGATCCTCGCGGCGATCATCTCCATTCCCATCTCCGTTCTGCTCGGCATCATGATCGGCAAACTCCTCAACCGCGCCAAGGGTCGCGAGATGATCACGAGCTACATGATCGCCTTCGCCATGGACGGTGTGTACCAGTTCTTTGTGCTCTTTATGATGGGTCCCGTCATTCCCATCATCCACAATACGCTCAAGCTCCCGCGCGGCTACGGTATCCGGAATACGGTGAGCCTGCTGAATATGCGCCAGAGCTTGGATAACCTGCTGGCGGTCAGCGTCGGCGGAGTGAAGATCCCCGTGCTCACGCTCATTATCATTGCCGCCGCCTGCCTCTTTATCCTCTGGTTCCGCCGCACCAAGCTCGGTCAGGATATGCGCGCGGTCGGTCAGGATATGGAGGTCGCGCGCGACGCGGGCATCAACGTCGAGCGCACCCGCGTGATCTCTATGGTCATCTCCACCGTGTTCGCGGGCTTCGGCATGATCATTTATTTGCAGAACGTCGGCAACTTCCCCACCTATACCGCCCATACCCAGATCGGTATGTTCTCCATCGCGGCACTGCTCGTCGGTGGTGCGAGCGTGGAGAAGGCGAGCATCAAGAACGTGTTCCTCGGCGTTATCCTGTTCCACACCATGTTCATTGTGGCGCCGCGCACCGGCACGGTCATCACCGGCGACTCGATGATCGGCGAATACTTCCGCGTGTTTGTGTCCTACGCGGTCATCACCATCGCGTTGGTCATGTATGAGGCGAAGAAGCGCAAGGCTAAGAGCGCGGCTGGCTTGCAGCTTGCAGCCGACCAGCTGGCAGAAGAGGAGGCGAAGGCAAAATGAAGAATAAGACCTCCAATCGCAGACTGATCTTCCAGCTCGCGGCAGTCGTCGTGCTCATTGTCATCGCCTATGCCATGACGATCGTCGGCCGCGGCCACACCGTGTATCTCGACAACAAGAAGTTAGAGTACAACGGCAAGACCTACGATACGCCGTACAAGGTCGTCGTTCTTGTGGACGGCGAGCAGGTCGCCAAGCTCTATGACCGCGAGCGCGGCAGCGCGACCTGCATCGGCCAGAAGTTCACGGTGACGCTCGAGATCACCGAGAAGAAGGGCGGCAGCGAGACGACGCAGACCTACACGATCCCCCTGCCTAAGAATATGGACGGCATCATCATCAACCTGCCCGCCTACCTCGCGGGACTGGGTGAGGACGCCTATCTGACGGAGTTCATCCCGTCGCCCGACGCGGAGATCGTCGAGGAGGACACCCCCTCCGGCGACGACTTCGGCATGGACGATATGACGATGGACGAGGTACCTGTCGGCTAACCGAACAATCACCACACAGCCCATGCGTTTCGCATGGGCTGTGTGCGCACTGAAAAGGAGGAAGGCAGCATGGCTGCATTAAACGGGCTGAAGCCCGAGAAGGTATTTGAATATTTTGAGAAGCTCTGCTCCGTGCCGCACGGCAGCGGCAACACGAAGCTCATCAGCGACCTGTGCGTGGGCTTTGCCAAGGAGCTTGGGCTGAGGTACCGCCAAGAGGCGTGCAACAACCTTATCATCTGGAAGGACGGCTCCGTGGGCTATGAGCAGTCCGAGCCGATCATTTTACAGGGTCACATCGACATGGTCTGCGCCAAGACGGACGAGTGCGCGAAGGACATGGCGGCAGAGGGTCTTGACCTGCGCACGGACGGCGAGTGGGTCTGGGCGGATCAGACCTCGCTCGGCGGCGACAACGGCATCGCCGTGGCGATGATCCTCGCCATCCTTGCCGACGATACGCTCCCCCATCCGCCGCTTGAGGCGGTTTTCACCGTCGATGAGGAGGTCGGTATGGACGGCGCATTTGCGCTCGACTGCTCCGACCTCAAGGGAAAGAAGCTCTTGAACCTCGACTCCGAGGAGGAGGGCATCTTCACGGTGTCCTGCGCAGGCGGTATGCGCGCGGATTGCACGCTTCCCGGCAAGCGCGAGCCGCTCGGCGGCGAGAGCTGCTACGCTGTGACGATCTCCGGCTTGCAGGGCGGCCACTCCGGCGGCGACATTGACAAGGGCCGCGGCAGCGCGAACGCGCTGATGGGCCGCGTGCTCTACTCCGCGATGGAGCAGCTCCCCGGCCTGCGCCTCGCGGCAATACAGGGCGGCAGGTTCGACAACGTGATCTGCTCGCGCTGCGACGCGGTCATCGCCGTCCCCGCGGGGAAGGAGGCGGACCTTGAGCAGTTCATCCGCGGCTTTGACGCGACGCTCAAAAATGAGTACGCCGGCTGCGACGCGGGCGTGACGCTCGAATGTGCCAAGACCGAGGCGGCTTCCGCCGTCAGCGCGGAGACTACCTCCGTCATGCTCCACACGCTCCTTGCGCTGCCGCAGGGCGTGGAGGAGATGAGCGCGGACTTCCCCGGTCTGGTGCAGACCTCCCTCAACCTCGGCGTGATGCATTTGACGGAGGACGGACTGCATTTCTCCTACTCCATCCGCTCCTGCATTGCCTCGCAGAAGGCGATGCTTGCTCAGCGCGTCCACGCCATCGTGGAGTTTGCGGGCGGCACGGTCTCCGAGCGCGGCAATTATCCCGGCTGGCAGTACGCACGCGATTCCAAGCTCCGCGAGCTGGTGCTTGACGTCTACCGCGACCTTACCGGCACGGAGGGCAAGATCGAGGCGACGCACGGTGGACTGGAGTGCGGGATCTTCATTGAGAAGATTCCCGGTCTCGACGCCATCTCCCTCGGGCCCGAGCTGCACGACGTTCATTCCGTGCGCGAGCGGCTGAGCGTGCCCTCCACCGAGCGCGTCTACGAGCTGGTGTGCGAGGTCCTGCGCCGCAGCAGGTAAGCCGAAAGCCCTGCGGGCATAAATAATCTCCACCACGAAAAACCTTGAAACCACAACGGTTTCAAGGTTTTTGCATATGGTTTACAGTATACAGCAAAAGCGGCAGAGCCAAAAGGCTCTGCCGCTTTGTCGCATCTTAAAAGGGAAAATCCGCTCTGCCGTCGGCGCACCGGAGGGCCGGCCCGCAGGGCTTCATTCGGAAAGGAGCATACGGTCGTTATCGAGCGTCCTGCCCGTGCCCGCGCGGAAGCGCTCAACGAGATCCTCCACCGTCATGCCGGCGCGTTCCGTACCCGCGACGTCGAGCACGATGCCGCCGTCCGCCATCATCAGCGTGCGGTTACCGAGCGCGAGAGCCTGCGTCATGTTGTGCGTCACCATCAGGCAGGTGATGTGATGCTCCGCCACCACGCGCTGCGTGAGCGCGAGCACCTTTTCCGCCGTGCCCGGGTCGAGCGCCGCCGTGTGCTCGTCGAGCAGCAGAAGCTCCGGCGGCACCATCGTCGCCATCAAAAGCGTCAGCGCCTGCCGCTGACCACCCGAGAGCAGGCCGACGGGCTGGCCCAGCCGGTCCTCCAGTCCCATGTCGAGCTGCGCGAGCTGGGCGCGGAAAAGCTCGCGGTCCTTCGCCGTGATGCGGCTGAACGGATTGCCGTGCGCCGCGCGCAGATATGCGAGGGCAAGATTTTCCTCAATGCTCATGTGCGGCGCGGTGCCGCGCAGCGGGTCCTGAAACAGCCGCCCGATGACGCGGCTGCGGTCATGCTCGCGTGTAAAGGTAATGTCCTTGCCATTTAGCAGAATGCGGCCCTCGTCCACATAAAAGCTGCCCGCGATGGCGTTGAAAAGCGTGGACTTGCCCGCGCCGTTTGAGCCGATAACGGTGACGAAATCGCCCTTCTCGAGATGGAGTGACAGGTCGGTGACGGCGCGCTTTTCGTTCACCGTTCCGACGTTGAAGGTCTTGGAGATGTGTTGAATGTCCAGCATATCAGTTGCCCCCCTTCCCTTTTGCCGCGGCCTTGCGGCGCTGGAACGCTGCCCACCTTTGGATGCTCGGCGCGGCGATGGCCAGCGCCACGATGATCGCCGTGAGCAGCTTCAGGCACTCCACCGGCACGATCTTCGTGTAGAACACGACCGCGTAGATGAAGCGGTAGATCAGCGAGCCGACGAGCGCGGCGAGCACGCCGCGCGTCATGCTGCGGCGGCCGAGCACCGTTTCACCGATGATGAGGCAGGCAAGGCCGATGACGACGATGCCGGTACCGGAGTTGATGTCCACGGTCTTCTGATACTGACCCACCATCGCGCCGGCAAGGCCGGTCATGGCATTGGCAAGGCAGAGGCCGACGGAGATGGTGAACGCGGGATTCAGCGACGACGCGCGCACCATGTCGGGATTATCGCCCGTCGCGCGGAGCGACAGGCCGAGATGCGTGCCGAGGAAAGCGCGCAGCAGCACCGCCGCAAGTCCGGTAACGATGACTGCAAGCAGCAGCTCATACCACGCCCCGCCGATGCCGGCGTCGCGCGCCAGCGTGAACACAGTGTCGGAGCCGAGCAGGCTCTGGTTGGCCTTCCACCCCATCGCCATGAGGTTCACGGTGTAAAGTCCCGTATTCGTCACGATGCCCGCGAGGATGCTCGGCACGCCGAGGTTCGTCTGCAAAAAGGCGGTGACAAGTCCCGCGCACGCGCCGGCGAGCATCGCCGCGGGGATGGCGAGGAACGGATGTCCCGCCGCCGTCAGGCTGACGGACACCGCCGCGCCGAGAACGAAGCAACCGTCCGTCGTGAGGTCGGCAATGTCAAGGATGCGGTAGCTCAGAAACAGCGCCAGCGCGACCGGCGCGTACAAAAAGCCCAGCTCCAGGGCGGTCTGCGTGATGATGAGCATGGGGTCGCTCTCCTTTCAGGCTTCGGCCCTCCGACCTTCGTCGGAGGGCTTCCGCGTTGTTGTTTCGGTTCAGTCCTTGGTGGTGGTCACTTCCACGACGGTGCCCATGCTGTCGAAGCAGGAATACTCGGCCTGCTTGCCGATCATAGCCGTGGTATCGGTGTTGACGGTGATGATGCCGCCATCCATGAGGTAGTAGTCCTCCATGCCGTCCATACCCTCGGTGATGGCCTTGTAGGCGAGGTCGGCGGTCTTGGCGCCGAGATCGGTGTAGTTCACGCCGCAGGTGGCGTAGGCGCCGTTGCGGACGAAGGAGTCCGCGCCGGTGTAGTGGGGAATGCCATTGGCGGCAAGGTCCTCGGCGATCGCCATTTCCGCTGCCATGATGACGTTGTCGGTTGGGGTGAACACGGCATCCACACTGGCGGCGATGAGCGCGGAGGCGGCGGCGACGACCTCGTCGTTGGTGTTGGCGGTCTGCTCGATGTAGGTGATGCCCTTGGCGTCAAGGTAAGCCTTGGCGTCCGCGATGGGCTTGGCGGAGTTCGGCTCATTGAGGGAGTAGAGCAGGCCGACCTTGGCGACGTTCGGGTTCTGGGCGAACATCATATCCATGATGAACTCGGTGTTGAGCGCGTCGCTCGTGCCGGTGACGTAGTCGATGCCGGTGAGCTTGGCGGTCTCGGGGTCGGAGATGGCGGCGTAGACGACCGGCGTCTTGGTCTCCTCGGCGGAGAGGGCGGCGATCTGCGCGGCGGTGGTAGCGATGGGAATGATGGCGTTCACGCCGTCGGCGATGGCCTGATCGCTCAGCTGCTTGAGGATGGTCTGATCGCCCTGGCCGGAGGTGACCTCATACTCGATGGTCACGCCGTTATCGGCGGAAATCTTATCCAGCTCGGCGGTGACGGCGTTCGCGATCTCATCGAGGGAAGCGTGGTCGAGCTGCTTGATCACAGCCACCTTATAGGTCTTGGCCTCTTCCGTGCTGTTGTCCGGCTGGTCGGCCGACGGGGTGTCCTTTGCGCCGCAGGCGGCGAGGGACAGCGTCATCGCGCCGGCAAGAACGAGGGTCAGAAGCTTTTTCATCATGTTGTTTTTCATTTTGGTTTTCCTCCAATATATTTGATTTTGGGCGGCAGATGAAGCTCTGTCTTGCCGGAACAGAGCGGGGAAAAAGAAAAAGACCTTCATCCCACCTACATGGGACAAAAGTCGTTGAACTTCTGCGATACCACCCAAATTGACGTTATCAAACGCCCGCTCGCTTACGCGCACCATCATACGCGCCCCGATGGATAACGGGTGGGATACCCGTCGGTCTCTACTCGGCTTTCGCCTTTTGATCCGCCCTCCGAAGTCCATTCACCGACCGTCCGCCGCCCCGATCACACCATCCGGGACTCTCTGAAGGCTTGCCTGCATCGGCTACTTCTCTCCGTCATTGGTTTTTACTGCTTTAACTTGTTGTAGCGTATTATAGCACGCGCGCTTCCATTGTCAAGCCCCTTTCCGCAAAATTTTTTCTTCTCTCCGTTTTGCGCAAAAAGCTTCCCCTTCCCCCCGCGCAAAGTCGGCAGAATGGGCAAAAGCTCACGGCCCTTTGACCGTCGGCTTTTTGCCCCGCGCCGCGGAGGCTGCGCGCCGTCTCCGTCAGAAGCGCAGATTTGTATCCTTCACAAAGTTCTGCACGCCGTAGAGCACCAGCGTATCGGTGATACCGTTCTCTTTGGCGTACTCCGCTACAGCGCCCTTGAAGAAGCGGAGGTCGAGGACATGAACTTCCGCATAGTCCTCCGCGGGGAATTGGGAAAAGGTGTTGCCGTAGGAGTCTTTAATAAGCAGGAACTTGCCGCTCTTTCCGCTGCCCTCAATGACGGTCTGTGCCTGGTTGGAGTTCAGAAACACGGCGTATTGGTCGCTGCCGGATAGGTATTTCCGCTCGTAGATGCTGTCCGTCTCATACTGACCGTTGTTGTAGGACACACTTCTATTTATGTGCTTATACCATGCGGTGATCTCCTCGGCGGGGACAGAGGGCAGCGGGACTTTATTCCAAGTCGTGCCGTGGAAATTATCGCAGAGAATTTCCTGCGTCCATTCGTCCGCATTCGGTTCAATGTCCCGCCACGCACAATAGGCATAGTAGGCCCCGAGGCTTGTCCAATGGTGGTCGGTACGGTAATAGATGTTCTCGCTGCTATGAGCGGCGAGAGCAGAAAGCACGTCTGTTGTGTCAACCCCCGCGTCGGTCAGCACTTGAAAGATGGCGGCATAGTCCGCCGCGGGCGCATAGGCAGGGAGTTTATCCGTCAGCACTTGCGCTGCCACAGGAACAAGGATCGTATTCATAGAAATGCCCTCTGCTGCCAGTTTTTCCTGTAAATCAGCAAGGGCGGCTGCGTTGGTGGCAAGCTGCTTTTTGCTATAAGATGTAAACTTGTCCATCAAATACTTGTCTTTGCAGATATAGACACCGCCGCTTTCCCGTTTACCGATGGCCAGTTCCATGTAGGTTTTCATCGTGACCCAGCCATCCCGCAGGGGAACTTGATCGGTAAGATACTTTTCCAGTTCGCCACTAAATTCGCCGGAGATAAAGTTGGCAACGGTAAATTTGGGCTTTTGCGTCAAAGTGCGTTTTTCACGTTCCGAGTAATACCGATCCGGCATCAGCAATCCGGCAAGAGTAGAAACCGCCAGCAGCAGGCAGAAAAAAGAGGTAATGATTTTATTTCGCATTTTTCTCACCTCAGAATCGGAAGTACAGGAACGGATTATAGCTGCCGCTGACAAGATAGGCCGCAGCCATCACCAGCACACAGGCAAGGCCGCCGCAGTCAACCACGGTCAGCGCCCGCTGCCCCAGCCGTGTGCCGAGCTTTTTATAAAAGCGTTTTCCCAGCGGTGTGGCTGCCAAAGCACAGATTGCCAACATCGGCCCATACGTCAGCAGGAGATACAAAC
>OLQV01001340.1_pt1 | contig 18849 bp, 20 predicted proteins | sample 1672371 | NCBI WGS metagenome assembly OLQV01 (sample SAMEA3136676, study PRJEB25190) | human gut metagenome
ACAGAAAAAGACTATAACAAACTAGAGTACTCCCATACTCTTACTGTTATAGTCTCCTATATTTATCTATTATAGCTTCGCTATTTAATGTATCTATCGATACAATCCCCCCCCCCAAACAATTGTTCGTGTTTGTAACTTCCTCTTATATATTTCATAGTGGGATTGCACCTCTCTTTCTACTTTATACCTAAATTTTACCAATTTTTTATATTTTTTACAATACTTTTATTGATATTTTATAAAAAAAATGATATATTATAAACAAAAGGAAAACTTAGTGTTCGCTAAGACTGCCTTTTGATACTATAATGACAGTTCCTAGTTACTAATGTAGCTAGGAACTTTATATTATCTTACTATTGTAGATAATAATATATAAAATACAAAATAAAAGAATCCCCGTAAATACTCGGATTCCTTTACCTTATCCCAGTTACTATGTAGCTGGAACTTTTTTACATATCAAGAAAAGTTCATTGAAGTAAGATTCTGTACAAAGTACTTATCATATACATTAAGAGATACCAAATCAACCGGCTCATCTGAATTAAAGACAATACCACTTCTCTCAAACACTATATACACATCATCATCAATATTATCCCTATCATACCTAACCGACAACCCCCCATTACTATTCATAGTAATGGAATTATATTCATCTAGTCCCCTATCCTTTAAAATATCCTTAAGCCTAATACCAACATACTCATTATAATAATTATCATAACCATCTGTCGTAACCGCCTTAATAAGGTACACATCCAAATCCTTAACATCCTCATTCGTAATAGTAGTATCATAGTTCCCCAAAGCAACTACTGTAAACTCTGGAAGATCATAATCAATCTTCTCTACTGACTTAACCCCCACTTCCTCTATACTCTTTTGATACCTATATTCACTAATATAAAATACCCCAAAAGTAAGAAGTGAAGAAAGAATAGCCACTAATATAACAAGTATAATATAAACCCTTTTATTAAATTTCATAACTACCTCCTACCCTTTAAAGAACTACTAATCTTACTAGCTAAACTCTTAGCTGCCTTAGTAGCTGCACTCTTAGCACTACTGCTAGAACTCTTTGAACTACTACTTCTCCTATTACTAGAACTACTACTCCTACTGCTACTACTCTTGCTACTACTCTTGCTACTACTCCTATTACTATTACTATTCTTACTAGCATTCTTTAAATCACTAGAATTATACAAATTCTTACCCCCACTATCAGACCAAGTACCACTATTATTATTATAACTACAACTACCCTTACAATCAGAGTTACCCTTAGCAAGCTTCTCATTAGCCCTATGTAAAGCATCTTGCTGACTCTTCTTTTCACTCTGTGATAAACTATTATTATTATTAACCTCGTGCCATTTCTCACTATTCTTCTTCATCTGACAGGTAGCATTACAACTACTACCACTTCCCCTGTGACTACCACTATTACTACTATGATATACATAAGTATACTCATTATTAAGCACTACATCACTCTCATTACCAGCACTATCCACTCCATAACTAAACAAATAATAAGTAGTACCACTCACATAACTCGGGTAAGTCGCACTGTTGAAACAACTATCCCCCTTCGTAACCGTCTTACTCGTCGTGATGCACTTCTTAACCGTCACCGTGCCCAAATTATCCGTGTAAACAGGGTCTATATTACTACTACCAATACTACCCTTACTACTAAGAATAGGTTTAGTTTTGTCAAGCCCTAAAGGTCCTATGCATATATCATCACCACTACTAACTCCAGCTCCATTAACAACCTTGCCACATATCCTAATAACCTTACCCTCTTTACTAATAGCAAAGTTACTATTACTAACAGTCGTATTATACGTCTCTTTCTTACCATCAATATCAATATAATAATCTACACTCTTAATACCACTCTTACCAGCACTAGCAATAATATTACCATTAATATCACTATTGTACCAATTACCATTAGAAGCCTTGCTACTAATATCAATACTAAGACTAGGCTTACTAGTATCCCTCTTTAAAGGACCAACACACTCTTCACCACTACTAATACCAAGCCCATTAGTAATACTACCACATATCCTAATACTACTACCATCACTATCAATATTAAAACTATCCCCATTAATAGCAGTCTTAACCCCATCAACCTCATAAAAATAATTCTTCTCTTTAATACCACTCTTGCCCGTTGTAGCAGTAATATTACCACCAATATCACTAGTATACCAACCATTACTATTACTACTACTATTCAAGTTAATAACTACACTAGGCCTTTGATCATCATAACTTTTACATTCATTCTCATTATCAATAATATAATCACCCAGTTTCTCATAACTCTTTGTATCCCTATTCCTTTTAAGAAGAAGAAGACTATCCATAGTAACATTATCAGGTAAACTAGCATCCCTATCAATATATCCCTTATCAATAAGATTCTTAACACTCATACAAATAAACTCATCACCAGTAGTCTTAACATTACTACCACTACTCTCAGCCCTATTAACATCAACTACCCAGTCATCAGCCTTCTTATATTCTTCAGTATACATAATAGCACTCTTATATACTGACTCTAAATTAACTTCCTTAGCCTTAGCACTATTCTTATTAAGTAGTCCCCTAGATACACTAATACCAATACCAGTGCAAATACCAAGTACTACAATTACAGCTAAGAGTTCAACTAAAGTAAAACCCCTTTTCTCTTTATTTTCTTTAATACACTTATTCATAATAACCTCTTATCTTCTTAATCATATTCCCATCAAATACCTTACTTTTTAACATCTCTATCTCCCATTTATAAGGAGCATATAACCTCTCTTTACTATTATCATCCCTAGTTACATAAGGAGTCTCAAGTATCTTAGGAATATCCCTTAACCTCTCATTAAATACAATATCCCTTAAAACATCATAACCAATATAACCAAAACCAATATTCTCGTGCCTATCCTTATGACTACCCATAACATTCTTGCTATCATTAATATGAATACACTTAAGCCTATCTATACCAATAACCCTATCAAAACAATCAAGAACCCCATCAAAGTCCCTAATATCATATCCAGCATCCCATAAATGACAAGTATCCATACAAACTCCTAACCTACTATTATCATTAACACTATCAATAATATCCCTAATCTCCTCAAAACACTTGCCCATCTCATTACCCTTACCAGCCATAGTTTCAAGAAGAATCATAACATTACTACTCTTCGTATTATCCAAAATATAAGAAAGACCCTTACTAATATTATAACTAGCTCTACTCCTTTCCATATTAACACTAGAACCAGGATGAAGTACCATATACCTAATACCAAGTTCATTACATCTCTCCACTTCTTGCGTAAGAAAAGATACACTAAAATCAAAGTTTGCCTCATTACAAAGGTTCACAATATAAGGCGAATGCACTATAACTTTGTCTAGTTCCATCCCCTTTTCTTTCATAAGTTGGTACGCTTTCAGCGTAAGTTCATCATTAATACTATTTCTTCTAGTATTCTGAGGTGCCCCTGTATAAAACATAAAACAATTACCACCATAACTAAGAGTCTCTTCTACGCATCCAAGTAATTGCTTATCTTTATTAAAAGATACGTGTGACCCTATATAAAGTTTATCCATATATACCTCCTATAAGTATTAAAAGGCGATAATATCGCCTTTATTATTTTTAATTTTATATATTAATACATTGTCCTATGGACAAGCTGGACTTTTAGCCTGTTTATTTTTCTCATTGTCATAATCTCCACCTGCTGCTGCTGTTAATATAACACAAGCACGGCCATTAGGTAATATTTCAACACTAGCAGCAGAATAATTCTTAGGATTTACTCCCGCAGCCGTCAGAAATGCTTCTCTTTTAGCATCAGTATCAAAAGTACAACTTCCTCCATTACCATTCAAAGGAATGGAACAAGCATTTTTAAAACTATCATCAACTTTTTGAATATCAGAGTTATTAACCATTAATGCTTGATATTCTCTCTCAGCCCAGTCAGCAACTGTTTTTGCCGTAGTCTTAAATGCCGAAGTTCTAGCACTATTAATACTACTAAGTACAGCAGGTATAGTAATAGCAACAACAATAGCAAGTATTACGATAACAGCAAGTAACTCTATTAATGTAAATCCTTTATTATTTAATCTCTTCATTTTTAAATTCCCTTTCATTACTTATCCTCCTTATGATAACTCAATAATAACATAAAATAGTATTAATTGTCAATAACTTTTTGTAAAATTGTTATAAACTTGTCACCATATTTTTTATCCTTAATAACAACTAAACCCTCATAATCTATATAATCATAATTACCACTATGTTCTATAACAATAAGCCCCTCCTCATTTACCATATCATCCATAATAAGCGTATAAATAATATCATTAATAACCCTCTTATTATAAGGAGGATCTAAGAAAATAATATCATATTTACTACCCATTAACTTAATTTTCTTAAGCATATCCCTATAATCCATTTTATAAATCTCACAGTTTCTTATCCCTAAACTATTAATATTATCCTTAACAACCTTTATAACTTCTCTATTATTATCACAAAAATCACACCACTTACCACCATTACTAAGAGCCTCTATTCCAAGAGCGCCACTACCACAAAATAAATCCAAAATATTAGCATTATCAATATAACCACTAATACTAGCAAATAAACTCTCTTTAACCCTATCCATAGTAGGCCTAGTACCATCTATATTAAATCCCTTTAAATTCCTTCCCTTATAAATACCACTAATAACTTTCATAACATTCCCCTACTTTCTCATCCGTAAGTTCTCTAAACATCTTATTAATACTACCTACTATCATAGATAGTTCATTATACCTAATCATATACTCCCTATAATCAACATAACTATATATTTTCTTACGATAATAAATAAGCATATTATCATCTTCCTCTTTATGAATTATCGAAAGAAGATCCATAATCTCTTTATTACTCTTAACCCTATCCCTATAATAAATAAGTTCCTCTATAAGTTTACTATCCTCAAGTTCCCTTATAAATACCTTAGCACCTTCTACCATTATTAACCTCCTTAGCAAAGAAAAGCAATATAATAGCCCCTATAACAACAAAACTATCAGCTAAATTAAATATAGGATACCCATAACCAAATATCTTAAAATCTAAGTAATCAATAACATAACCATAAAATATCCTATCAAATAAGTTGCCCATTGCTCCCCCAATTAATAAACCAAACCCCATTAAACTAACCCTATTCCTAATATTATTCTTATATATATAAGTAAATATACCAAGTAATATAAGAAAAGATATAACAATAAGTAAAAAGGTACTTCCCGTAAAAATACTAAAAGCACCTCCCGTATTCTTAACTAAACTAATATAAAAGAAATTCTTAATAACCATAATACTATCATTAAAACTAAGAATATGTGTAATAATAAATTTACAAACAAAATCTAATATAAATGAAATAAAAGCTATAATATAAAGTCTTTTCATATCAGTTTCCTTTCTCTAACTTGGTCTTATCTCTAATTCCTTTTTTATCTTACTCTCCTTGTCACTATAAACTTTACCCTTATCATCAACATCAACCGTATAATAATATTTATTACTATCAGCATAATTATTATCAGGAGAAACAGCTATACTATCATTAAAAGGACAAGTATTAATAACACCAACATAAAAATTATCAGTTTCAGTTCCATCACTAGAATTAGTCTTTTGCTTACCTAAACAACCCAGTTTAACCATAAAACAATACACATAATCACTATCTCTGTAAACCATAACCTCTGTACTATCATCATAACAAGAATTATCATTATTAGGATTAACAACCTCGTCCTTCTTTAAGTAACCACTATCTATAACCTTTTGAAAAGGAAAAGACCTCTTATATACATTTACATAACAGAAAGTAGTACTATTGTCACACTCATTCTTTTCAATTTTATATTTCTCATATTCGCCAACTCTAGAAACTCCACCCCACCCCGAAGTCATATTCTCATCTATATAAGCCTCCACAGCCTTAGTAACATTATTAATAAATACCCTTTCACTTTTAACCTTAGCATTACTATAAGACCCATTAACAGCCATTATCGTAATAGAGCTAACAATAGCAAGCACTATAATAACCGCAAGTAGCTCAATTAAAGTAAAACCCTTATTATTCATAAATACCACCCCTAAAACAAATTAATAACATTATACTCATTCAAAAAATATAAAGCACATCCAACTAATAATACAATAAGAATAATAACAAGTAAAGACTTAATAACATAATGCCCCTTCTTATCCATATCCCCATCAAAGAAGTTATCATCATTAAAGTCATCATTATTAAACTGATAACCATCTTCATAGAAAGTATTATCTAAGTCATTACCCCTATCACCATTATCACTACTACTCTTACTATTATCCCCCGTAGGGCTTTTATCATCCCCAAAACCCGGCATAACTTCCGTATCCTTATCACTCTTTAAGTCCGATAAAAGTTCAAGCGATAAAGTGCCCGTACTAACATCGCTCTTTTGGTCCATTTCCTCTTCCTTATCAAACTCCTCACTAATCTTATTATACATCTCCTTTACCTTCTCTAAATCCGTCTTAATCTCCTCATCTGTTTGCAAAGTATGCAAATAATTAGCCGAAGTACTAACCACTTTATCATCCATATTAGCACGATTTCCCTTAACACTAGCAAGCATCTCATTAATATTATAAACCCGATTATTAGATTCAATATTCGGCTTTACATCTTCCATTTTATCTTCCTTAACAATTTTCGCACTCTTATTAGTGATACTACCATATTCCTTCATCTTCCTGTACTCTTCTCTACTAGTAACACTCGTCCCAATATCCGTAATATCAATCTCATTATCAGATACCGGTAACTTCAAATTCTCAAATTCATCATAAGCACCATATATCTGTCTGTATAAAGGAGCATTCTTCTTTGTCCTTTGTGCATCCTCTTTAAGTTCCTCTGTATAATATTTTTTCATTCTACTTTCCATACTAAACACCTTTACCCGATTTTTTTCTTCTAAGTATATAATAACACACTTTTTAGATTAATAAAAGTATTTTGTATTGATTTTTTTCCATTTTACACTTATAATATCTGTAAAGGAAGGTGAAATAATGAAAGCAAAAGTAGTAAAAGATAAATGTATTGGATGTGGTAATTGTGTATCCCTTACTGATGCAGAAATTTTCGATTTTGACAAAAATGGACTTGCAGAGTGCCTAGAAAAAACAATACCCGAAGATAAAGAAGAAGTAACAAAAGAAGCAATAAAATATTGTCCTACTGGGGCGATTGAAGAAGAATAAAACTTCTTTTTTTTCTTTTTTAAAGGCCCTATTGGAGCCTAGTATAGCGAAACAATTGTAAGTTTTAGATAATTTCCATTAATAATAACTAACGTGAAATAGCCAGTTATCGACATATTTTAACATCTTTATAGTGAATTAATGTCTATAACTTGGCTTTTCAGAAAATATTTAATAAACAATATAATAAAAATCAAAGGCAAATAAGTAAGCACTTATGACCTTTGATTTTTTACATAACTAATTCTAAACTTATCTATCACACTTCAATATATCTGCTAAATATAATTCACTTTTATCAGGATGCTTTTTATAAGTCTTATACCGCTTAATATTACTAATTAACATTTTAACATTATTACCACCATAATACATTTCTAAAAACGACGAAGACTGATCATATTTTATTCCATTGTATCTTATATTTTCCTTTGAAAAAGATTTTGGAGACTGTGAACTCTTTACTTTTTCATATTTCTTCTCCAATCCCTCATTCAATATTAAAAGCATTTCTAATTCTGGTTTAGTACAATATTTATATATTTCATTGCTAGAAACAATATTTTTTATATCCCGAGGAATAACTAATTTATCATTTTGTTTATCACCAACTCTATACACCTTTACAGGCAAACCATAATGCTTTAATTCTGACTTAATAAAAGGATTATTAAGTTGTCGTATTGGATATGGTCTTCGACCTATCAAATCATCTCTTGAAAAACACAAAGCATCTGCATCAAGTAAGATATTTAAAATGGTCTCTTCATTTTGACCCTCACACATAAGTAATATTCTCAATTACATTAATTCCTTTTTAAAATTCATTAAAGCATCATAACTAACATTAGTGTTAAACTCATTATTATAAAACTTATTACTCTTGGAAAGTTCTGTCCTAAACTTATAATCAGTATGCATATTCTCTAACCTAATAGCATCTTCATATTTACTAATATAAATATTATCACTTCTACCAAACAAATCTAATATCTCACAGTAATGTGTTGTAAATATAAGTGTGGCATTCTTTTTATTAACCGATTTATCCTTATACAAATTAACCAAATTTTCCACTAATGTCTTATGGAAATGATTTTCTATTTCATCCACTATTAAATCAGAACCCGTTTTAAGTGAATATACTACGTAAGTAAAAAGTCCAAATCCCTTAGTCGTACCACTAGAAAGAATATCATACAATTCTTTACTAGTAACCTCCTTAGTTCTACCGTCCGTATATATTATCTTATACTTAGAATTATCTATCATTTTAATATTATCCAAATGTTCATCAAACATTTTTAATATAGAAGTAATTATAGATAAATAGTTATTAAATAATTTATACATATTAAATGTATTAGCGTAATTCATATATGTAATATCATTACTTGGTAAATATATTCCCCTTAACCCAATATCTTTTAAAACAGAATATATCATAGAAGTATCTTCTGGTAAAGGGTTATCAAATTTAACTTCCTCAAACTTATCATAATTGAATAACTCTCTAATATGAGCCTTTTTATACTCTCTTTTATATAACTTTTCATTCTTAAAAAATACCGAAGTATCATAAGCCGAATTAACATTCTTATATAAATCTGTTATATATCTATAAACTGTACCCTTATGATAAAAAGTTATATCTAAATTTAATGTTTTATCTATATACTTAAATATATTTTTAGAAGTATTAATTCTAAAAGTAGAAAGAACATCATACACTATTGATAATAATTCTACCGTTGTCGTTTTACCAGAAGCATTTTTACCTATAATACCCAAAGTACTAAATACAAACAATCCCTCATCTATCTCGCAAAGTTCAAATTCTTTATCACTTGCTGTCTTGTTAGCTGTTGGTACAAACGATATGGTAAAATCTTTTTCACATAGTTTAAAGTTATTAGCAACTACTCTTAATAGTTTCATATTTCTTCACCAACCTTTCATTTAATATTATAACACTTCTTTTGCAAAAAAAACAAAAAAAATGTTATTTTTAACAAAAAATTAAACATTTTTACCATATTTATTAAAATTATACACAAAAATACCCTAATTATATCATTCCATATACTACACACTATCTCCCCCTAATTTAAAGCCCATAGGGCCACCCAAAGAAAAAAATATCACTTAACCTCGATATCCTTTTCCAAACAATGTATGTACTCAATAGTAAAATCTTTCGCATAATCCCGCTTGCTATCCGCCTTATACCTCCTATGTTTCTTACTATAACACCTATATTTCCCATATTTTTCCATAATCCGTTTTATCTCCTCCCACGGAATAATCCCCTCATCATTGTAGCTAAGAAGTATATAACGAAAATTAGCCTCCCTTATCAGCTCCTCAAATGCCTGTGAAGCCTCCCTTTTTAGACAGTATTTAGACCTCTTCCCCGCCTCACATCTAACCCCTGTCTTACCCCTAATCTCCGGATTATCATATAGAGCAATCGTTTCTAGCAAGTGATAATTCGTATCATATTTCCTACTATTATATGGTGGATCTAAGTACAAAATATCCCCACTTATCTCCCTAATAAGCACATTACTATCCATATTATAAACCCTATACCTCTTATTCTTCTCACTAATCAAAATATCAACCGGTTCCAAGATAAGTGGCTTCAAAGCCGATGCCTTTAACTTTTTCAAAAACGCCTCATACACCGATGCTGTATTCGCCACCTTATCGGCACTCTCAATCAAGCTAGCAATTAAAAAACATTCCTCTTCCTCAGACAAAAATACCTGCTCTTTCCATTCCTGTATCTTCATCCTAATAGCATCAATCTTTTTAGCATTTTCATCACTATAATACTGCCTCTCATACTCCTTACCCCTAGTCCCAGCCATAGAATAATTATTATAAATAAAACCCTCTTGCCCCTCCAACTCATTTAAGTACGCAAAAACATCCACAATCCCCCTATCACGGAGGCCCGCAAACTCCAAACTACCATTATTCCCAATAAAATGCTTAGCCGTTATATAACTATACACCTCTATATCATTAGATATTATATTATATCCCTTTTTTTTAAAATGTTTACCTACGGCACCTGTACCAGAAAATATATCACAAAAAGTTATATCCTCTTTATCTAATTTACAAAATTTCTTTACCGTATCATCTATAAAATTTAATATTGAAAATTTAGAACCTATATAATTCATTATCCTACCCCACTTCCACTAAAAACAATTATATCATAATAAGAACAATATTTACGTATAAATTATTCCTAAAATGAACATTTTTTTAAATATCATGTTATAATAAGCTTGTAGATGGCAATTAATAAGTATAAAATATAATTAAATAATTTAAAATAATAAGAAAGAAGGTAATTATGAATATAAATAAAACCATATCAACAGATGAAATAAAAAAGATATTTAGTAATAAGAGTGAAAAAACAGAATACATAACTGAACTATATAAGGAAACAAATATTACTAAAGATATTCCCAAAACCATAAAGGCAATAGATGAAGAGATAATTAATACTTGGAACTATGAAATATCAAATAAGATTATAAGAAAATTGTTCCAAAATACTGACAAATATAAAGTAGGCGAATTTAGTTCCCACGCTATTAAAGAAATGATAAATGAATGGGAAAAACTAAAACTAGGAGAAATAAAATGGCCTTTCAGTGCTAAGGGGTTTGACCAATATATACAGTCCGTAAATAAAAGAGATATTCCCGAAAAAGAAAAAGATACGATTGTTCAAAAAGATGCTATAAGATTTAGAAGAATTAAAAAAATTAATACCGCTCGAAATGATTTTATCGAGTATCTAATAGTTAAACATAATGACAATGTTACCCCAACCCTACGCCATAGTAGAGGAGTTGACTTCTATATTGATGGTATTCCTTTTGACCAAAAGGTTAGTAAAAGCGTAACCACAGAATTTCAAAACGATTATGGTGAAAACTGGAAAAATTATGCTATTGCTCATCCCGAAGAAGTTGGAAAATATTTATACAAATATCAAGACGAGAACCGTTTTGGAGCCGAAGCAAGATTACTTATTGTGTATCTAGAAGACAATATTAATGAAGAAGATATATATAAATGTATAAATAAGGCAAATTTAAAAGAACCATATCATATAAAATTCGATTATATACATTCTCATAATATAAGGAAAACTTATGAAACCAATTGCTATATAATATTGTTACATAAGTAAAAGATGAACCCCTCAAAGTTCATTTTTTTATTAATTATGTAACTCCATATTATTATATATAAAATCAGCAATATTAACGTGATTAATCTCATCCCTTTTTTGTAGTGACATATCCATTGTAAATAAATATCTAGGATAAAAATTTCTAATCATATAAAAAGTCCTATATAAATACTCATCATCATCATTATCACCAATATATTTACAAACCTAAATATAATAATAGTCATCATAATTAGCTCGTGCAATAAAATAACATTCTAACTTACCAATATAACCAACAGAAAGCCTATAATTTTTACTTTTCAAATAAGAATACATAACATTTTCAAGCACAGGCCCATAATTAATTCTATTATCCGTATTCATTGCAAAATAAATACTAAGGTCAGCCAAATAATACTTCTTTTCTCCCTTTAATACCATTTTAGACTTAATATCAAAAAGCTCACAAGAGTAAATAATTTTAGCCTTTCCCAAAACATCAATGTACCTCTTGATAGTCCTTCTATCAACATTCATTTTCTCTTTGGTTTGCAAATATTCATAAATACTCTTTACAGAAATAACCGCTCCAAAATTATTAATAACATACTTTTCTATCCTCTCAAATAAAGCCCTATCCTTTATCTTTGTACTAGTCTTAATATCCTTTTCAAAAATCTGATTTATAACACTAGAAGTATAAACAATCTTATCATCATAGATATCATAATACAAAGACTTAGGAAAACCACCATTTCTCCTACATCTCACTCACTATCCTATCCCACTCAGCCGTCTTCCTCTCAATATCACCTTGCACCAAATCAATCTCCACTTGCACCAGCCTCGCTCTACTTGCATCCATATAAACCTCTTCCTTAAGAAGCTCCTCATTAAGACTACCAAGCCTCTCCTCCAAGGCCACAATCTCCCTTTCAAGCCTAAGTGCCCGCCTCTCTGCACTCTCTTCTTTACCCTTACCATTTACGCTATTGCGAGCCTTACCACTCTTCTTCTCCTTACCCACATTCACATTACTACTCAAATTCCTCTCCTGTTCCCTTTTCTCCAAGTACTCATCATACCCACCCTCAAAAATCTGGCACTCTTCACCCTTACCATCCATAACCACAATCCTATCACACACATTCCTAATCAAATACCTATCGTGACTAACCAAAATAATCGTCCCCTCATAATTACCTAGTATCCTCTGGATATTCTCCCTATTAACAATATCAAGATGATTAGTAGGTTCATCCAAAATAAGCACATTCGGCCTCTTATAAAAAACCTTACATAAACTAACCCTAACCTTTTCACCCCCCGATAAATCCCTAATCCTCTTAAAAACATCATCCCCACTAAACCCAAAACTACCAAGTAAACCCCTAATCTCTTGACTAGATAAATTAGACGCTTCCTCCTCAATCTCCTCATAAATACACTTATCAAAATCCAAATTACCCAAATCCTGCGAAAAATATCCCACATTAACCCGCTCACCAAAACTAAACTTCCCCGCTATCTGCGGTACCTCTCCCATAAGTGTCTTAATAAACGTACTCTTACCACAACCATTTACCCCCATAATAGCCACATTGTCCCCTCTTGTAACTACCATATTAACCCTTGCAAGTGGCTCTCCATAACCAATCACCAAATTCTTAACCCTAAGAACTTCCCTATAACTAGCCATATCCGCACTAAGATTAATCCTAAACCCCCTCTCACTCTCCCTCTCTGGCTTATCAATCTTAACCATTCTCTCTATCATTTTAAGTTTTGCCATTGCCATACTCGCCTTACTAGGCTTATATTTAAACCTATTAGCAATATCCATAAGCCTCTTAATCTCCCTTTGCTGCATTTCATAATCCCTAAGAGCCCTCTTATAATCCTCTTCCCTTTTCTTAATAAAGAAAGAATAATTACCACTATACCCCTTAAGTTCCCCATAACTAATTTCATATAACCTATTACAAACCCTATCCAAAAGCATCCTATCGTGACTAACCAAAACAAACGCACCACCATATCCCCGCAAATACTCCTCTAACCATTCCATAGCCCCAATATCTAAGTGATTAGTAGGCTCGTCTAGTAAAAGCAAATCCGGCTTAGACAAAAGAAGCCTAATCAAAGAAAGCTTTGTAACCTGTCCTCCCGAAAACTCTCCCATAACCTTATCCTTGTCACTAGAACTAAACCCAAACCCATTAAGAGCAACCTCAATTTCCTTCTTATAAGTAGATCCACCCCTATATTCCCGTTCATTAAGAAGATCCGTATACCTATTAAACTCCTTCTCATTATACCTCTTAGAAATAAGAACCTCTAACTCCCCAATCTCCTTTTCAATCCTAACAATATCCGGAAAAGCTTCCCTAATAAAATCCCCCATTAACATATCCCTATCATAAATATCATTCTGCTTAACATAACCTATTCTAAAATCCTTGCTACACTCTATCTTAACCCTATCATACCCATCTACTATATCATAAATACCACTAATAGCCTTAAGAAGTGTACTCTTACCACTACCATTATGCCCCACAATCCCTATATGATCGTTATCTTTTATAGTAAAATTAATATTAGCAAGAATATCCCTGCCACCCAAATTAACACAACCATTCTCTATTTTATAATACATCTTCCTCACATCCTTAACACTATTGTACCACAAAAAAAAGGTAATGCTTATATTACCTTATAAAATGCCCTATTGGGGGTAAGAATATATAGATGTAGTTATTTAGATATTGTATCTTATAATAATATATATTTAATCATTAAACGTAAAAAGAAGTGTATTTTAAAACACGCTTCCTTATTAAAATTATTTTTCTATCATCCATATATTAACAGGCTCAATTTCAAATTGATAATCTAAATCCTTATTAAATTCTTCACTTATTGGTAATCCTATAACTGAATACTTCTGTTCACAATTAAATCCTATTTCTTTAGTTGAAAGTATATCAAATCCAGGAGCGTTTAAGTATGCATTACCAACTATTTTATTATTATTTTTAATATTTATTAATAATGATCCATCTATAATTATTGGTATATTTTTTATAACAGGTTCTTTTTTAAAATTAATTTCTATATCAATAGACATATTTCCATCTATTTTAGTTTTATAATTAGTAACTTTACAATCTAAATATTCAAAATATCTTTCTGTATGCTCAGTATCACACAATCTGTTTTCTATTGTTCTTTTTGATAATTCCAAATCAAAAATTTCATCATCTAATGACGACTTCATATTTTTTGAATCTCTCATTAGTTTGTATCCTTGTTCTCTTTTTTCTCTAGCATAATTTTCCGCTTTTATATTTTTCTCCCTTATATCACTTGCAGTTGCAAGTCCTGCAGCAGCTCCACCTATGCCACTGGCAAGACCACCCAATATATATTCATCACTTTTAACAGCTCTTGTTTGTGTTGCAAGTTTACCTGATTGATAACCTAAATCCATTAATTCACTCATAGAATTTTTCTTTTTTATTTCCAAATTAACTTTGTTAAAATATTTATCTTTACCAACAAATTTAATTCTATCTTTTTCAAATTTATATAATTCTTCATCATGAATTTTTTCTAATAAGATACTTTTTCTAGATGGTTTATCTTTTTCACTATAACTTTTCTTTCCTTGTACAAATAATTCTTTAGGATTCATACTACTATCTATATTTAATCTTTTACAAATAGCTTCAAATATTATTTCATCATCTTCTGAATTTAATTCTTCAATTCCTTTTTTAGCACATGTTTCATATAATTCTAAAGCTAATTTATTTTTACTTATATCATAATCAAAGTTACTTGAATGACTCAATAAAGCTGAACATACATCAGCAATTTTAAATGAGGGTACACATGAACTATTAATCTTTTTATTATAGTCTTTTATTTCTAATTCTAATTCATTAATTTCATTTTTGATATTTATTTTTTTAAATAACCCTGCCATTTCTAATTCTAATTTTTTATTTTCAAGTTCTTTATTAAGTCCTTTTATCTTTTCTTTATATTCATCTATTTGACTATTCAATTTTTTCATTATTTGTTTTATTTCTTCAAGTTTATCTATTAAAACAGAATCACATTTAGATTCTTTTAACTCTTTTAAATATTTTACCATTGTAAAAACTAATAAAGTATCACTAGAATAGATTGAATCAAGTAATTTATTAGTAACAGATGTACTACATTCTAAGTTCATTATTGCATTTTCTACTCTTGAAAAGTTTTTAGCATTAATCATTATTATTTTAAGTTCATTTAATACAACCATTTGATTATAATTTTCGTAACCAGGGGTATATTTAAGTTTTTTCTTTAAAAGTATTTGATTTACTTCAAATGACCAATTACAACCTTGTAAATATGGTCCAAAAGTTTTTCCAAATCCATTTGAATAACTAGCACAAGTAAATAAATTAGCATGATATGTACTTCCATTATCAAATGTTATTTTCAAATTATATATTGGATTATAATTAAAATCCTTAGTTTCAGAAAGAGATAAATCTTTAATTCTATGAATTGGAATAGCAACAGGTAAAGTAGAAGCCGGTATTAACGTATCACTTTTTGAATCCATTTTTGGTTCAGAACTTATAACTAAAAAATCTTTATACACAAGCATACAAGTATTTTTAAAATTATAATAGTTGCACCAATTTTCTAAAAATAATGATTCATTAAGTGAAGCTATTATCTTTGGTATTTTTCCACTATATACTCCTTCCTTAGATACAGAAAAAAGACTACCAGAAATATCATAAGAACGATCAAATATATTTTCTAGTCCATCAGGAATAATTCCCCATTTAACAAGAGAATCATATTGATTTTTATTTAAACATAAATCTGCATATTTTTTGTATAAATCATAATTATATTCACTTTTCATATTTACCACCAATATTATTATACCATATTTACTTATAACCGGACAGTTTTTTATACTATGTAGAATAGGTAGTTACAAACCCTACCCATTTTCATATCATATACTTGATAAAACAACCTTTTTATACTATCATAAAATAAAAAACAAAAAAATCAAAATAAATCTAAAATTATAGATTGATAGAAAGGATATTTTATGAATATAATATACAATAATCAAAATGATATTGCAAGTGGTATTGCAAAATTTTTAAAAAAACTGTCCAAAAATGAGAAAGACTCAGTTAAATATTATTCCTTATGTTATCTTTGGAATGATGATTTCCGAATCATTGGTTCCAATTGATATAGCTAAAAGATTAAAGGAAGAATTTTCACTTATACAACCAGAATCCGTGATAAAAAGAATCAACAGATTATTTAAAAATGAACTATTTTCTCCTTATTATTTGTACGATCAAATTATAAGATATATTATTGAAAATTATAAGATTAAACATAACGATAATAAGATACATATCGTTTTCGATCACATGTTTTCTAGGGATAATTATACTGTTTTTATGATGACAATGCGTCTAGGAAATCAAGGAATACCGTTATGGTTTAGATGTTTTGAGGGAAAGGAATGTCCAGAAGCTTTTCAAGAAGAGTTCATTAAAGAGGGCATATCTTATGTTTCGGCTCTTTTTGACAATAAATATAATCTAATATTCCTAGCTGATAGATGGTTTAATTCAACTGGATTAATGAAACATATTGATGAATTAGAACATGAATATGTTCTAAGACTTAAGAAAAATATCAAAGTTTTTTACTATGATAAAAAAAAGAAAAGGAAAAGATGGATAACACTTGGCGAATTACCCAAAAAAAAAATATTTTGCAAAACACTACGAAGATATTGAAATAACAGATAAAATGTATAAAACAACAATTGTAATAAGTGATTCAAGAGACACTGATACTCCTTGGATCTTAGCAACAAACGGCAGTCATAAAAGAGCAATTATAGATTATGGATATCGTTTTGGAGGAATTGAAACAGTTTTTAAAAATCAAAAATCAAATGGTTTTTACATTGAAAATACTGTTAATGCTTCTTTAAAATACTTTGAATCAATGTACTTTTTTGCATGTGTAGGAGTACTATTAGCAACTATAATAGGATCTGACTACTCAAAAAACAAAAGTCATTATAAACAAATTAAAATTAAAACTCATACCATATCAAATTCAAGAAAAATAAGAACAAAATCACTATTTCAAACAGGATTAACACTATTTCAGCGGGCCTTTAACTCACTAATATATATAAGAATTAACTATAAATTTATATTGTATGATATATAGTGATTTCAATTTATAAAATGTATTGCTCCACCTAAAAGTGGAGCATATACTCGTGGAAAAATTTTTACTTTTTTATTTTTTGGCACTGTTTTTTTATGATAGTAAACATTTGTTTTTGTTTAATCTCTTTTTGATATAATACTGGGCTTCAATTTTAAACACTTGAAAGCCCAATTTATGGGCATTTTTTTAAAACTGTCCACTACTCAGATATCGTATAAGGATCTAACTCTGTGCCAGTACCCCCTGTTATTACTACATCTTTAGAAAGGTAGAAGACTGGGCGCACCGAAAGGGCATAGTAGCTGGAGTAGAAGCTGGGTGAACCAACGCCGAAGACGACGAACACGTGGCCGGAACTGCCCGAATACGGCAACATTAGCCAATGAGTATTACTTGAAATATTGAGCCAATCCTTATTCACACATCCTTCACCATAATCCCATAATTTAGTACCAGTTACACAAGTATTTCCTGCTGCATAGCCATAATCACTAAGATACATAAGTCCTACCATTCCATCCCAATATAATGGTCTATTATTATCAACTCTATTTGTTCCTCTTTCTTTTCCATACATTATAGTTATTGTTACATCATCATTACCAACTCCCCCTAAATAATATCTACTTGTAGTTACATAACTCTTAGCCTTAGTACTTAACTTATAATTAGTAAAATTAACTGTTGTTGCTGTTTTACTGTTATTATAGTAACTACCACTAGTTCCATTCCACCAAGCTCCACTATTTAAGAGTTGCATTAAAGTACTACCACTTGTTAAACTATTACTATAATTTCCACTAGTAATAGTAGCCCATATATTATCATAACTACCACTACCATTATTTACCTTATAATCCCAACTAAATGTACTAGTAGTCCCATCTGTTAGTCGTGTTGCCTTAATAACTTTTATTCTATTAGTATTTTCTTTCTCTTCATATATACT
>OLQV01001352.1_pt1 | contig 18750 bp, 16 predicted proteins | sample 1672371 | NCBI WGS metagenome assembly OLQV01 (sample SAMEA3136676, study PRJEB25190) | human gut metagenome
CGTTATTTACCGACAGCTCCAATTTTTTAGTTCCTTATTAATATAGTTTTGAGAGAAGTTCATAGGTTTCCGGACGACGGTCACGTAAATAAACCACTTCATTTTCACGATATCTGCCTACGTCTTCCAGATCCAGTGTAGCTACCAGTAATGCTTCTTCATTTAACGGTGCTTCTGCAACAAGTTTTCCTCTCGGATTATAGATCTTGTTGTCTCCGAACATTTCGCCGGTCTTGTCGTCGCTTTCGAGTCCGACACGGTTAAGTCCGCCTACGAAGCATCCATTTTCAAGGGATCTTGTTCCAAAATAAGTATCCCACATATCTTTATCTCTGATAGGAAATGCACTTGGACAAAGGATCAGTTCTGCGCCTTTTAGTGCAAGGATCCTGGAAATCTCCGGGAATCCTCCATCATAGCAGATCATAAATCCAACTTTACCAAATTCCATATCAAATACCGGATACTCGCATCCTGCGCGGAACCAGAAACGCTCTCCAGCCCAGAGATGTGTTTTATTGTAGGTTCCCATCAGAGATCCGTCTTTATCAACAACGATCATTCCATTATAGAGAACTCCCGGCATATCACTTTTCAGTACGATAGGAGCTGCGATATACATTCCGTATTCTTTAGCCTTTGCGCTCAGAAGCTGGAATGTTTCACCTTCCGGTTCTTCTGCCATATCCAGATATTTTTCTCCGATCAGATCCGGATTATAGCCTGTGGAACAAAGTTCCGGGAAGCAGAGCAGATCTACCTTTTTCTCTGCTGCTTCATCCACATAGTTCAGCATTTTCTCAAGATTTGCTTTTTTATCCATCAGCACACAGTCCATCTGGACAAGACCTACAGTTACGTTTCTACTCATGCTTTCTCCTTTCTGATCTTACCAATTACTACAACTATTATTACAGATACAAACATTGCTACAAGTGCTGTCGGGACAACATTTGAGAGTTTTACCATAAATGGTACACCAAAACCAACCGGTGCTTCATTCATACAGAGACCAACCAGACATCCGGCAATTGCACCAACTCCGGTATCAACCTTGAAATCCGGAATTTCGTCCATTTTGTCATAGCTGTACTTATGAGCATTATTCAGAATATAGAAGTCAGCCAGCATAGCGCCTGCGATCGGCGGAATTAATACTGAGAGCAGATTCAGGAACGGAACAAGCCAGTCGATCATTCCCAATGCGCCAAGGATTGTTGCGAAAATACCACAAAGAGCTGTGACGATCGAGCGTGGCAGCTTCAGAAGGCCATGGAATGTGTTAGTCAGACCAAGAGTTGACTGATACAGGTTATTATCATTGGTTGTCCATGTTGCGAGAATAATGATAAGTGCAGCAATGTAACCAAATCCAAGAATATTGATCATAATATCTGAAATATCATTTGTCTTGAATGCACATGCAAAGATTGCACCACAGATAACGATAACCGGATATCCAAGTGTAAATCCAATTGTTACACCGATGCTTGAATCCTTTACTGTTTTGGAGTATCTTGTAAAGTCCTGTACAATGGATACACCTACGATGAAGCTGCCGACCATCAGAGAAACAGCTGTAGCAAAGGACATCTTGGTTTCCGGAGCTGAACTCAGAATCTCTGCTGCCGGAACCATTGCAAAGGTCTTTCCAACGCCAAACAGAATCAGTGCAAAAAGAAGCGGAACACCAATCTGGGAAAGCATTTTAATTCCTTTGTATCCTACAATTGCGGTAACCATCATCAGAAGTCCGCCTACAATAATGCACATCTTAGTGTTTATTTCGATTCCTGCTGCCATTCTGAATACACTTGAGATACTGCTTCCAAAGAAAGTACACTGATAACCAAACCATCCCATATTACACAGTGCAACAATAATTCCGAACACCATTGCACCATATTTTCCGAATGTGAATCGGGAAGATACTGTGGAAGAAAGACCACTCCTTACACCGATGGCACCACAAAGTATTCCGACAAGTGTCAGAATAATACCACCAATAAATACGGCTGCTACTGTAGGCCAGAAGCCTAACCCCAATGCAATCTGTCCTCCCAGTGTGAATGCTGTCAGGCAAAAGCCAACTCCCAGCCATACAAAAATCTGAGATTTCCACGTATTTTTCTTTTCGTCTGGAACCGGACTGAATTCATAGTCGTTGAAAACTTCCGTGGATTCTGCTGTACCTAACACATTTTTTTCATTTGCCATTAACTCTACCTTCTGTTTTAGATGATTTTTCGTAACTGTTTGCTACCCTCATATTTTATGAACAGTTACTTTTTTGCTTAAATATATGTGGTTTGTATTCAGTTGACAGCGGGCCTGAGTACAAAATTAGCCGATGTAGGAATGCCTACATCGGCTTCACATATGTTGATTAGATTATAACACTTTAATTCGCTAAAAGCATCGGAAAGAACACACTATTTTCGCAAACCACACTGTGCATTACGCACATTTGTGGCTATTGTGTATACAATTAGTAATTTTTTTAATTATTTTATTTCTGATCTTTCTTTTTCTTATTATAAACCAGTAATAAACCAGCTAAAACCACTATTCTGCCACAGCCGGTGCATTTTCTTCGATTATTTCAGGATGTTCTCTTCGCCATTCTTCGGTATTTTCAAGATCGACCCTTTTTGTATACTTATTTGTCGTACTGAGCCATGTAGTTGCCGACACAACGTTTGATTCTGTCAACAGGATTCAGCAGATGACTTACAGACATATCGTGATTCAGTGTATCAATAATGAGAGCGATATATTTGCTCATGTCACAGTTGATATAGTATGACTTGGATACAAGTTCCGGTGCCTGATAGATCAGGTTGGTAGTAAGAAGTCTGTCGAAGATTCCTTCTTTGTGCGCCTGGTCGAATTTCTCCAGTCCATCTGTAAAGAGACCAAATGTAGCACAGATAAAGATTCTGCCTGCACCACGTTTCTTAAGAAGGGATGCAATCTCCAGAATGCTGTCTCCGGAAGAAATCATATCATCAATAAGGATCATATCTTTACCTTCCAGCTTTGGTCCCAGGAACTCGTAGGCTGCGATCGGATGACGGCCTTTTACGGTACGTGTATAGTCCAGACGTCTGTAATACATACCCATATCTACACCAAGAACGTTGGCAAGATAGATGGCTCTGTTCATGCTTCCCTCGTCAGGGCTGATGATCATAAAATGATCATTGTCGATATGGAGTCCTTTTTCATTCTTAAGAAGGGCTTTCATAAACTGATAAGCCGGCTGGATAGTCTCAAATCCGTGAAGAGGTGTGGCATTCTGAACACGAGCGTCATGAGCATCAAAAGTAATAATGTTTTCAACACCCATGTTGGTAAGTTCCTGAAGTGCGGAAGCACAGTCCAGAGATTCACGTCCCACACGTTTGCTCTGACGGCTCTCGTAAAGGTATGGCATAATAACATTAACCCTGCGGGCTTTGCCGCCAATAGCAGCGATGGCACGTTTCAAATCCTGAAAATGGTCATCTGGTGACATCAGATTGGTGAAACCGTTGATACGATAAGAAAGACTGTGGTTGCATACGTCAACCATCAGATAGACATCGTCACCACGTACAGATTCGGAAATTTCACCTTTGCTTTCGCCGGTACCAAAACGTGGAGTCTTTACATTGATAATGTAAGAATCTCTCTGATATCCTTCAAATGCAAATGAGTTCATTTCCTCGTGATTGCGTTCGTTTCTCCACTTCACAAGCCATTCATTAACCTTTTCGCCAAGTGGACGACAGCTCTCCAGGGGAATCAGTCCCAGTCTTCCTACCGGCAGTGTGGCTAAATCTTTGGTGTTTGTCTGTGCCATTGTAATTTCCTCCTTGTTGCCTGCTCTACCACAGGCATTATAATTTGCTTTTGGGATTACTTGCTATTGTTAAAAATTTTTTGAATGCGGATATCCTTGCCAATAAGTTTCAGCATCTGGTAATTGCTGGCAATTCTGGAAAACGTTCTCTCTGAATAGGTGGAAGAAAAATCCTCCAGCCGAAGATTTGTAGAGATAATGGTGGATTTCCTGCGGGCAATACGTTCGTTGATACATAAGAATAACTGGGAAGATACAAAGCTGTTGGTAAGCTCTGTGCCCAGATCATCGATGATCAGCAGGTCGCAGTCAAAAATAAATTCATCTCCCGGATCTGGCTCTGATTTTCTGGAAAAGGCTGTCTGAGCAAGACGGTCAAACAGATCAAAAGCAGAAAAATAAAGAACACAGTGGGAGGTCTCCAGAAGATCGTGGGCAATACAGTGGGAAAGAAAAGTCTTGCCAACACCGGTATTTCCATATAAAAAGAGATTCTGGAAACGCAGATCAAAATCCCGGACAAAATTCCGGGCAGCATTATAGGCGCGTCTTGCAGTATCCTGCGCCGATAATCCTGTCGTTTCACTTTTTATTGTATCAGAATACCAGTCAAAAGAAAAGTGTTCAAAGTTTTCTTTTTGAAGAATTTCCGTAAGATTCGACTGGGTATAGAGCAGTTCGATCTCCGCTTTTTTAAAACAGGAGCATTTGTGACCGTCTACATATCCTGTGTCCTGGCAGAGAGGGCAGTAATAATGAGGTTCCAGATAATCTGGTGAAAAACCGTTTTTCCTGAGAAGAGCTTTACGTTCGTCAGCCAGAACTGCAATCTCTTCTTTCAGATCTTCTAAAGAACCATGGTGTCTCTGAAGCATGGTGCGGATCTTTTCTGCACTGAGGGAAGCAACGGTCTGATCAATCTCCAGAAGCCTGGGAACTTTCTGAAAAGCTTCTTTCCGGTGTTCTTCCAGCTCATTCTGTACCTGGGACTGCCTGCGGCTGTATTCCCTCATAATAATGTCATATTGAAAATTCTGTAAAGACACGCTATTCTCCTTTACTGATTCAGAAGATGTTTTTCGTATTCGTCAAAATTGTATTCTCGTTGCTGGAAATTATTGAACCGGTTACCGGAGGCAGATCCCTGGGTCTGCCGGGTGGCAGCTGTTTTACGAGAAGACTGGCTGCGCTTCTTATGCTGGTCGTCCAGAGAACGGATGTCCTCCAGATTCCGGACTTCTTTTTTCTTCCAGCCCTCCAGGATTTTGTCTGCATACTGGAAACTGGCCTGACCGGTCTGCAGAACGGTACGGTTACAGGCTTCCTGGATAATGTCTATAGAAAAACCGTAAGTCTTAAGCCAGGTATCCATAAGTGTGATCTCTGTTTCTACAGGGTTACGGTTGGTGATTCCCAGTGCTTTCAGAATAGAAAAATATTCTTTGTTATAGCGGGAAGAAGACTTCTTGGCTTCCTCTACAGAAGTGATCCCTTCCTGTGCCCAGGCTGTTGCAACTGTTTCTATGTAGCGGATACTTTTGTGGTTGCGGGAGACACAGTATTCAATGAGATACTCAATCAGATCCGCTGACAGTCCAAGTCCATCATAGAAGAACAGGATCTTCTGCATTTCTGTAGCGGAAAGTGTCTTGCCAAGATATTGTTCTGCAATATAAAGAAGCTGAACAATGTCTTCATTCTGTTTCAGCTGGCTTACACGTTCTGGTGTAAGGGGCTGGGGTGAGGAGACGTTATCTCCATCTGCAGGCTGTTCCGGTGTGGAAGAGGGAGTTTCCTGTGTCCCGGAAGGGACAGCCGGTGCCAGAAGTGCAATGCCACATAATTTCTTATTATCTGTAAAATCAAGAGAAAGCAGTCCTTGTTTTGCCCAGTACTTCAGTGCCCGGAGAATATCACGCTCTGTGCAGAGAAGACGGTCTGCCATTTGCGCCAGGCTGAAAGAAACAGGAGCCTGGGAAAGGGAACGCAAGAGATAAATATAGACTTTTACAAATTCACCATTTGCTTCCGGCATATAAAAGTCGATAAACGTATTGGACAAAAGTGTAACCTCCGGAACAGAGGCATTCTGTAAAGTAAGCATTGCCATGAATCCATCTTCCTTTCTCCTGATTTGTGCTGCTTATTGAAACACTTGGATTATAGCACAAGATTTTTCAAATGAGAATAGGAGATTTTATGGTAAAAACTATCCACAATAAAATGTGGATAATGTGGATAATGTGGAAAGAGATTTTTTCTGACAATTTTAAGTAATCTCGAAAAACCTCGAATTTTCTAGGGAAAACGCGAATTCAGTAATCGTAAAATGTCGAATTATGTAAAGTATCATGGCATAAAAAATCCACATGCCATACACCAGGAAAAATGTGTATAAACATGTGGATAATGTGGATAACTTACTTGCCAAGAAGCTGTTCGCCAATATTTACAACGTCTCCGGCACCCATAGTTATCAACAGGTCGCCCTGTGTACAATTTTCAAGTAAAAAATTCTCGATTTCGTCGAAAGTCGGGAAATATTCGCAGGGAGTCCCCTCTTTCTGGATCAGTTCCTGGATGTTTCTGGAGGAAATACCCAGATTATCAGTCTCTCTGGCTGCGTAAATGTCTGCCAGAACTACATGATCTGCCAGAGAAAGTGCATGTGCAAACTCCGGAAGCAGAGCCTTGGTACGTGTATAAGTATGCGGCTGGAATACACACCAGATCTTTTTGTGTGGATAATTAGCTGCGGCATGGAGTGTAGCTTCGATCTCTGTAGGATGATGTGCATAATCATCAATGATAGTCACGCCGCCAATCTGTCCCTTATACTGGAAACGACGGTCTGTGCCGGTAAATTCACGAAGTCCATCAAGGATCACTTCATCAGAGAGTCCCAGAAGCTGTCCTACTGCAAAAGATGCCAGAGCGTTGGAAACATTGTGGATTCCGGGTACTTTCAGGGAACAGGTACCAACCTCAGAACCATTGTGGATAACCTGGAAGGTAGCATGTCCGAATTCATCATAGAGAATATGGGAAGCAGTATAGTCAGCCGGATTTTCCAGACCATAGGTGATGACCTTACAGGGGAGTCCGTTTGTGATCTGCTGATACTCCGGTGTGTCTGCGTTGATCACAAGCGCACCGTCAGCAGGAAGAAGCTCTGCAAACTTACGGAAAGAATGACGGATGTCATCAATATCCTTAAAGAAATCCAGATGGTCTGCATCCATGTTCAGGATTACGCTGATCTTCGGGAAGAAACTTAAGAAGCTGTTGGTGTATTCACATGCTTCTGTAAGGAAAGTTTCGGAGTTACCGACCCGAATATTGCCTCCGATGGCAGGAAGGATACCACCTACACTGATGGTGGGATCACATTCACCTTTCAGAAGGATATGTGAGATCATGGAAGTAGTAGTAGTTTTGCCATGGGTACCGGAAACAGCGATAGAAGTGTCGTAGTTACGCATGATCTGTCCCAGGAGCTGTGCTCTGGTAAGCATTGGAAGTCCCTTCTGGACAGCGCATGCATATTCCGGATTGTCCGGATGTATTGCTGCTGTATAAATAACAATCTGAAGGTCATCAGTGATGTTGGAAGCACGCTGGCCATAGAAAATATGTGCACCTTTGGATTCCAGCATTTTGGTCAGAGGGCTTTCTTTGGAATCAGATCCGGAAACAGTGAATCCTTCTTCCAGAAGAATCTCGGCAAGTCCACTCATACTGATACCGCCAATACCGATAAAATGGATATTAAGCGGTTTATGAAAGTCTATCTGATACATAGTATAATCTCCTTATATTTAATAGGGTAACTGTTCAGTACATTCACAGTTACTTAACAGGTTCATTATACCCCCATCCAGTCAAAATGAAAAGAACTACTTTGAAGATGAAATATGTTTAAAATATATAAAATAAGGTGAGAAAATTATGCAAAAAGCACATAAAAATCCATGTGACGTTTTTTAGACATATCCAAAAAGTGTACAATAAAAATAAAAAACAGACATGAAATTTAAATTAATTGTGAAAATTGTTCACTAATCGAAAAGAGTGTGTTATAATGAAAAAATCAAACATACAAGAGGTGAGTGCATGATGATTAAAAAAGAAATGATTGCCATGCTATTAGCTGGCGGTCAGGGCAGCAGACTGGGAGTTCTGACAGAAAAGGTTGCAAAACCTGCTGTCGCTTTTGGGGGTAAATACCGTATCATAGATTTCCCCTTAAGTAACTGCATTAATTCGGGCATCGACACAGTAGGAGTCCTGACGCAGTATCAGCCTCTGCGTCTGAATACACATATTGGAATCGGTATTCCCTGGGATCTGGACCGGAATGAAGGCGGTGTGACTGTACTTCCACCTTACGAAAAGAACACCAGCAGCGAATGGTACACAGGAACTGCCAATGCGATCTACCAGAACCTTGATTATATGGAACAGTACAATCCGGACTACGTGCTGATTCTTTCTGGTGACCATATTTACAAGATGGATTACGAGATTATGCTGGATTACCACAAAGCGAACAAGGCAGATATTACCATAGCCTGCATGCCGGTTCCTATTGAGGAAGCCAATCGCTTTGGTATTATGGTTACAGATGAATCTGGCAGAGTAACAGAGTTTGAAGAAAAGCCGGAGAAGCCAAGCAGTAATCTGGCATCCATGGGTATTTACATATTCAGCTGGAAAGTCCTCAAAGAAGCGTTGATCGCTCTGAAAGAGCAGTCCAACTGTGACTTCGGCAAGCATATCCTTCCTTATTGCAAAGACAAAGGACAGAGACTTTTTGCATATGAGTATAATGGCTACTGGAAAGACGTAGGAACTCTTGGTTCTTACTGGGAAGCCAATATGGAACTGATCGACATTATCCCGGAATTTAATCTTTACGAAGAATTCTGGAAGATCTATACAAAGGGAGATATTATCCCGCCTCAGTACATTGCAGCAGATGCGGTGACAGACCGATGTATTATAGGAGAAGGCACAGAGATTTATGGCGAAGTACATAATTCTGTGATCGGACCTAATGTTGTGATCAGCAGGGGCGCAGTGGTGGAGGATTCTATTATTATGAGGAATTCCACTGTTGGAGAGAATACCATTCTGAATAAAGCCATTATAGCTGAGGATGTAACTATAGGAGATAATGTAACTGTTGGATTTGGAGAAGAGGCAGAGAACGTGCTGAAACCTGCGGTCTATGCCTTTGGACTTGCAACCATCGGAGAGAACAGTGTGATTCCTGACAATGTAAAGATCGGCAGAAATACAGCCATATCCGGTGTAACAACAGCAACAAACTATCCCGGAGGCGTACTTGCAAGTGGACAGGTGATCAAAGTAAAGGATGGTGAGCAGGCATGAGGGCAATTGGAATTATACTTGCAGGTGGTAACAACAGCCGGATGAGAGAGCTTTCCAACAAGAGAGCCATAGCAGCAATGCCTATAGCAGGCAGTTACAGAAGTATTGATTTTGCACTGAGTAACATGGCAAATTCACATGTACAGAAGGTGGCAGTGCTGACACAGTACAATGCCAGATCTCTGAATGAACATTTAAGTTCCTCCAAGTGGTGGGACTTTGGACGTAAGCAGGGGGGACTTTTTGTATTTACGCCTACCATAACCAAGGACAACAGTCTCTGGTATCAGGGAACAGCAGATGCGATTTACCAGAATATTGATTTCCTGAAAAAGAGTCATGAGCCATATGTTGTGATTGCATCCGGTGACTGTATTTATAAAATGGATTACAACAAAGTCCTGGAGTTCCATATAGCCAAACGTGCAGATATTACAGTAGTATGCACTACCTGTAAGGATCAGAAGGAGGTAGAACGATTTGGCGTACTTCGGATGAATGATGAATATAGAATAGAGGAATTTGAGGAGAAACCGATAGTTTCTTCCTATAATACGATTTCTACAGGAATTTATGTGATCCGTCGCCGCCAGCTGATCGAACTGATCGAGCGGGCTGCACAGGAAGGCAGACATGATTTTGTAAATGATATCCTGATCCGTTATAAGAATCTGAAGCGTATCTACGGATACCGTATTAATGAGTACTGGAGTAATATCTCCACAGCGGAGGCATATTACCGCACCAACATGGCTTTCCTGGAGCCTGAGATCCGGAATTATTTCTTTAAGGAAGGACCGGTGATCAAGACCAAGATTGATGATCTTCCTCCGGCCAAATATAATCCAGGAGCAGTTGTAAAAAATTCACTGGTTGCCAGTGGCTGTATTATTAATGGCACAGTAGAGAATTCGGTACTGTTCAAAGACGTATATATAGGAAATAACAGTGTGATCCGTAATTCCGTAATTCTTAATGACGTATATATTGGCGATAATACACTCATTGAGAACTGTATTGTAGAAAGCACAGGTACCATACGGGCAAATTCAGAATTCCGCGGAGAGGAAGGAATTAAGATTGTTGTCGAAAAAAATGAAAGATATACTTTATAACGCTTTCATTAATGAGATGACATTTTCTTAATAGGTATGAAAACGAAAGGGGCATAAAAATGAACATTACAGATGTACGAGTAAGGAAGGTAGCAAAAGAAGGCAAAATGAAAGCGGTTGCATCTATTACTATAGACGAAGAGTTTGTAGTACATGATATTAAGGTGATCGAGGGAGAGAAGGGGCTCTTCATCGCAATGCCAAGCCGCAAGGCAACAGATGGCGAATACCGGGATATCGCACATCCTATCAATTCCTGTACAAGAGATAAGATCCAGACACTGATTCTGAGTAAATATCAGGAAATGCTGGCAGAAGAGCCGGAGCTGGAAGCGGTTGCAGAAGGATAAATGAGTTTCATAACATATAAAATTATGCCGGGGCAGATTCAAATGTCCCGGTGTTTTTTACTTTATATGACACCCTAATCCTATAAAGCAAAAAAATGCTCCGCGTAGTATCAGGGTTTCGAAGATGGCTGTTTTACATAAAAAACACAAATATTACATATTTGTTACAAAAATAAAATAAAAGTGTTGATTTTTTGCTGAGATGTGTTATACTTAGTCTACAAAATAATTAAGAGGTGTATATATGAAGATGAAAAAAGTCCTTACCCTGTTACTGGCAGGGGCGTTGACATTCTCCATGGGGACAAGCAGTGTATTTGCTTCCACAGAAGATGAGATAGCCGCAGCTCAGGCACAGAAACAGGAAGCACAGGCAGGTCTTGCAGAGGCTCAGGCCAATATCAGTGGTCTGGAAAGCAAAAAGCAGGAACTGGAATCCTACCTGGCAGAACTGGATTCTCAATATAATGAACTTACAAACAGTATTTCCGAACTCAGCATACAGGCAGCAGAGAAAGAAGAACAGTTAAAGAAGGTACAGTCTCAGTTGAAGAAAGCACAGAAGGCTGCAGACAAGCAGTATGAAGCTATGAAGCTCCGTATTCAGTATATTTACGAGAACGGCGGCAACAACATGCTTCAGCTTCTCCTTTCTTCAGAAGGTCTTTCTGATTTCCTGAATCAGGCAAATAATATTGCATCCCTCTCTACATATGACAGAGAAATGCTTAAGAAATATGAGAATACACAGAAGTCCATTGAAACTCAGGAAACACAGATCAAAGAAGAAGCAGCTTCTATCGGTACTCTTATGAGTGAAAAGAGCAGTAAGCAGCAGGAGGTGCAGACTCTGGTAGCCAGCACCAATGACAGCATTTCTTCTTACGTAAGCCAGATTAGTGCCAGCCAGGCAGAGGCAGATGCTCTTATGGCAGAAGTGAGCAGTGCGGACAGCAGTATCTCGCAGCTGATGGAACAGGCAGAAGCAGAAAGAGCTGCGGCAGAGGAAGCAGCAGCACAGGAAGCTGCACAGGCAGAGGAAAGTTCTTCTGATGAAGAATATGATACAGAAGAGTCTGACGAAAGCTGTGATGATTCTCAGGATGGATCTGATGAAGCAGGCGATTCTTCAGAAGAGGATTCTGAGGATACTTCCAGCGATGATGGGTCCTATTCCAAAGATACATCTGAGGATTCTGAAGATACAGAAGACACTTCTTCAGATGAGTCTTCCGATGATACAACTGCTGACAGTTCTGAGGATTCTGAAGCAGCAGATGATTCCGGAAGTGACTCCTCTGATTCTGATGCTTCCAGTTCCAGTCAGGGCAAATATCTGGGGAACTTCATGCTGACAGCATATTGTAACTGTGCACAGTGCTGCGGAACAGCAGGTAATGCCACAGCCAGCGGTGTTATGCCTACAGCAGGTCATACAGTTGCCATGGCAGGGGTACCGTTTGGAACACAGCTCCTGATCAATGGTACAGTTTATACAGTAGAGGATCTGGGTACTCCATATGGACATGTAGATATTTACTGTGGAAGCCACAGCGAGGCACTGAGCTTCGGACTGCAGTATGCAGACGTATATCAGTTAAATTAATTGAAAAAAGGTAACTATTCAGTAGGTAGTATCCCGCGAGGTGTTTTGGCATGTTTTTTGCCAAAATCCCGAGACATACAAGGCAAAATGCCATCACCGAAGGTGATTAGGAATGCATTTTGACTCGTAACTGTGAGGGTACTGAACAGTTACGAAAAAAGTAATAAAAAAGCAGCAGGTTTTGTAAATGAAGACCTGCTGTTTTGGTGTTTAAAGATATGGAGTGCCGGGAATTTCCGGATAGGAACCCATTCCGATGAGAAGTTCCAGCCCAATCTGGCGGGCTTCCAGTACAGCAGTTTTTACTGCGCTGGCATCGCCGGAGATGCCAAGAATCACTTCGTTGGAATGACTAGTGCCGATACTGGGAGTCATATAACAGGTGATATTCACTGCGGAAGCCTTCATGGCGGTGTCTGCCATTACCAGCCCGATAGCAGCAGGAGATCCTGCCATAAAACCAAATGCTTCTCCGGGTACAGCCTGGAAGGCTTTGGCAAGAGCCTGTCCTGCACTGGCAGAATATGTAAACTCCAGATGTCCGGATTCACTGATGTACAGTTCTCCAGCATTCTTTTTTGTCAGTTCCAGTGCCAGTTCAATGGCGTGTCTTACATCGGAAACGTCATTACCTCCGATAACAATATAGTTTCCATGTCCGCCCCAGCCTTTGGTGTCTCTTGGAAATTCGATAGACAGAACTTCCGTATTAGTGGCTTTGACTGCATCATCAATGGCAGTGATCTGTCCGGCAGCTCCTGTCCGGGAACTGAAAAGCCCGAGAGCGTGATATCTGGTTCCTACATTCATCTGTGCCAGTAAAGCATCGTCAATTCCTGAGATCACCAGCCCGATGGTATCCAGGACAGTGGTTCCTACGAATTCTGTTCTTGTACAATGTGTGCTGATATTTTTTACATCATTTACAGTCATGGAAAATCTCCTTTAGGGTTTTAAAACTAAAATAAATATACCGTAAAAGAAGAAGAAATTCAATGTGTACGAAAGAAAAATATGTCAGCTTTCGCTGACCAGAATCACGCACCAAGTCTCACCTGCGTTCGACTTGAATATATAAACAAAAGAATAGATGGGACAGATGAATACTTACAGATTATGAGCATATCGTATATGTGAATTCAGAAATACAGAACGATACGGCACTGGGCAGATTAATGCATGATTTTCACTGTAAGAAAGCGGATGATATGTATTATGAAGTACTGGCAGAACGAGTGCGGAATTGGTTTTGATCAAAAATGCAATGGAATCGTTTGGAATAACAGCTGAGAAAGCCCTGAATTTCGTTACAACCTTCACAATTACGAGTCAAAATGCATGCCAAAAACACCTCGCGGGATGCTACTTACTGAGTTCAGAAAATCTGTAATTGTCAGGAATCAATAAAAGATTTCCAGCATACATATAAATGATAAAAAACGGAGGTGGCAGGTTGGCTGAATATCGTCGTTTTGTTGCCTATATCTACGAGTATGAGAAAGGAAAAAAATCCTCTAACTGTGGATTTGTAAGGGTAGAATCCAGGGGGGAAGTATGCAGAATGGAATTTCATATCCAATGTCCGGGGCTGATATCGGGAATTGGGTGTAAAATCTATGGATTTGTGAGAAACAGAGGTTTGATGGATGGAAGCCTTCTGGGAGAATGCACCACAGAGACAGACCGGATAGAATATGCGATGGAGACCGATCCGGAATGCATGGGAACAGCAGAAATTATTCTGAAAAAAACAGCAGGACTTATACTGCTTACAGAGAACGAGGGATTTTTTGGAACAGAGTGGGATGATCAACCCATTCGACCTGAGAATTTCCGGGCTGTAGATAAGCCAGTAGAAAAACAACTGCCAGATGAAGAGAAACAGAGGTCAGATGAAAGTCAGAACAGTAATCAGAATAATGATCAGAATGAAGAAAATCCAGTTGAAAATGAACAGAAGACAGATCAATCGGAACAACCAGTATCTTCATACCAAAAAGAACTCCACGCCCAGTCCCTGGAAGCTCAGCCCGAAATCCTTCCTGGAACACCATGGGATGCTTTCAGTGATGGTGAACTGACAGACTGCAGGAAAATTACGCCAGATGAGCTTCATTGTATGGGGCGCCGGTTCTGTATGCTGAAAAACAACCGTTTTCTTCAGTATGGATATTATAATTTCGGACATCTTCTGTTATGCCGAAACCGCAGAGGACAGTACATTCTGGGAGTTCCCGGAGGGTATGACCAGCAGGAACGGTTTATGGCAGGGATGTTTGGCTTCCCTTATTTTAAGGAAAGCAGTCAGATTTCTCTTCCGGGAAGAAAAGGCGGTTACTGGTACCGGTCAGTCGATTCCCCGAATTTCCACTGAGGGGATTGTCTGAAGGAGAATACTGCGAAAATATTCCAGTTCTTCCTGAGTATAGCTACTGAATCCAGGCTGCAGGACTTCGTCAGAATCTTTGTAAGCCTGGAGATAGTAGGATTTGGCTCCTTTCAGCCACTGTCCGATCTCCTGAAAATCTTTTTCGTTATGAAGTTCTCTGACTACAGTAGTACGGAATTCATAATCATAGTCATGGTGCAGAAGAAAATCAACGGTTTCTTTTACAGCATCCAAATCCGGGTGCATAAGTCCTGTGAGAGAAGGGTAATTATCGGGACAGGCTTTGATATCTATTGCAGTCATTTGGATAAGATCCTGTTCAAAAAGATTTTTCAGAATATGAGGATGCGTACCATTTGTGTCCAGCTTTACAGGATAACCCAGACCGCGGATTTCTCTGATAAAATCTGCAAGATCCGGTGAGAGAGTAGGTTCTCCTCCAGATATACATACTCCCTCCAGGATACCCTGACGTTTTTTCAAAAAAGAAAGAACTTCTTCTGTGGGAATAACAGGCTCATTTCCCGGACGGAGCACCAGACTACTGTTCTGACAGAAAGGGCAGCGGAAGTTGCAGCTTCCCAGAAAGATTGTTGCGGCCACCCTGCCCGGGTAATCCAGAAGTGTTGTTTTGTTTAGACCATGAATTTTTGGCATGGTATTTCTCCTTCAATATAATTGTTGCATTATTTATCACGATTTGCGCGGTGACTACTATTTCTATTCTAATTTTTGTCCATTGATTTTGCAAGTGTCATTTACTATACTGAAAAAGGAATATCAGGAAAAATACCTGCGAATACTTTATCAGGAGGAAAAACTTTTGACAGAACAGGAACGATATATGAAAGAAGCCATCCGTCAGGCAAAAAAAGCCAGAGCACTGGAGGAAGTACCTATAGGATGTGTGATCGTACGTGAAGGAAAAATTATTGCCAGAGGATATAACAGACGAAACACAGATAAGAATACACTTTCACATGCTGAGCTGAATGCTATCCGCAAAGCAAGTAAGAAGCTGGGAGACTGGCGGTTGGAAGGCTGTACCATGTATGTGACACTGGAACCCTGTCAGATGTGTGCAGGAGCACTGGTGCAGTCCAGAATTGACGAAGTGGTTATTGGCAGTATGAATCCCAAGGCAGGCTGTGCCGGGTCGGTACTGAATCTTCTGGAAGTAGACGGATTTAATCATAAAGTAAAAATCACCAGAGGAATTCTGGAAGAAGAATGTTCTACTATGCTGTCAGATTTTTTTCGGGAACTAAGGGAAAAAAAGAAACGTCTGAAAATTCTGGTAAAACAGCAGGCACAGGAAGAACGGGAATAAATCAAAAGTTACCAGCTTGTTTTTTATGGGGAAAGTGATATGATAAAACCAATGATGAAAACGAGGAGGATTTTAAAATGACACTGGAAGCATTAAGAAAAGATATGGTTGCAGCCATGAAAGCAAAGGACAAAACAACAAAGGATGCAGTTTCCTCTCTGGTATCTGCGGTAAAGAAAGCTGCTATTGATGAAGGATGTCGTGAAGATGTTCCGGAAGCACTGGTAGATCGTGTGGTTCTGAAAGAAATGAAAACAGTAAAAGAACAGCTGGATACCTGTCCGGAAAGCAGAGATGACCTGCGTGCGGAATATCAGGCAAGATATGACGTGATTGCCAAATACGCACCACAGCAGATGGGAGCCGATGAGATCCGTACTTATCTGGAAGAAAAATTTGCAGAAGTTCTGGCAACAAAGAATAAAGGTCAGATCATGAAAGCAGTGATGGGAGATCTGAAAGGCAAAGCAGACGGTAAGCTGATTAATCAGGTTGTAGCAGATTTTTGTAAATGAAGGTAAAATGTTATCACCGAAGGTGATGTGGAATGCATTTTGACTCGTAACTGTGTACTGAACAGTTACGAAAGTATAAAAAATACTCTGTGGCTCATAATGAACTACAGAGTATAATTTGGCACTTTTTTCCGCGCGCCGCACTTCGAAATGTTCCCATGGACGTTACCTCTACAGTTAACTCGGCCCAGGCACCCTCACGGCACACAAGAGGTTCTGCTTAGTGCTGCTGCATTCCTGCCCTGACACGGTTCACAGAGTCCTGTTGCGTGAGACCCAAACGTCAACGCCACTTATAAAGGGCAGCCCCACAGGAGACAAGCCTCAGATTGGCATCACCCCTGCTGTAGCGGATTGCAGGTACAGGGCACCGCTATCTCCCCGGCTGCGCGGAACTTAAGTATAGACGATTTTTGTACACTTGTCAAGTAGGGGTAAAGTATTATATAATGGAAATGATTTTTAAGAAACAACAATAAGGAGGAACAGCAAAGCTATGATAAAAAGAATCGGATTATTGACAAGCGGTGGAGACTGCCAGGCTCTGAATGCTACTATGCGAGGTGTTGTAAAGGCATTATCCAATGCAGTAGATGATTTGGAAGTTTATGGTTTTGATGATGGATACAAGGGTCTGATCTATGGTAAATATCGGATGCTTAGTGCCAAAGATTTTTCTGGAATCCTTACAAGAGGAGGCACTATTCTCGGTACATCCCGTCAGCCATTCAAACTGATGCGTGTTCCGGATGAGAAGGGTCTGGATAAAGTAGAAGCAATGAAACAGACCTATTATAAACTGTGCCTGGACTGTCTGGTGATCCTGGGTGGTAATGGAACACAGAAAACAGCCAACCTTCTGAAAGAGGAAGGTCTGAATATAATCCACCTGCCAAAGACCATTGACAATGATATTTATGGAACAGATATGACTTTTGGCTTCCAGAGTGCTGTGAATATTGCTACTAATGCTATTGACTGTATTCATACCACAGCAACTTCTCATGGCAGAGTATTTATTGTAGAAATCATGGGACATAAAGTAGGAAGTCTGACACTTCATGCAGGTATTGCTGGTGGTGCAGACATTATCCTTATTCCGGAGATTCCATACGATATCAAGAAAGTATGTGCAGCTATTCAGAACAGAAACAAAGAAGGTAAGAGATTTACTATTCTGGCTGTTGCAGAAGGTGCCATTTCCAAAGAAGATGCAGAACTTCCAAAGAAGAAATACAAAGAAAAACTGGAAGCAAGAGCCAAAAAATATCCGTCCGTTTCCTACGAGATTGCAGACCGCATCAACAAAGAACTTGGAAGCGAAGTACGTGTCACAGTTCCGGGACACATTCAGCGAGGCGGAGAGCCATGCCCATATGATCGTGTACTTTCCACCAGAATCGGCGCTGGTGCAGCTGAAGCTATCCTGGATGAGGAATATGGCATCATGATCGGCATTATTAATGGTAAGATCAAGAGAGTTCCTCTGGAAGAATGTGCAGGCAAGCTGAAAATGGTATCTCCAAAAGACCAGCTGGTCAAAGCTGCCAAACAGATTGGAATCAGCTTCGGAGACTGATTATATTTTGACTGTAAATAAGAACAATGACCGCCGTGGGAGTTTTCCTGCGGCGGCCTTAATGCCTGAGGGATAACCCGATTCTTTTACAGACTCAGGCAGGAGAGGAGTGTATTTATGAGTTATACTGCCCTGTATCGAAAGTTCAGACCTGACAATTTTGCAGACGTCAAGGGGCAGGATCATATTGTCACTACACTGACAAATCAGATTAAAGCCAACCGCATCGGTCATGCATATCTGTTCTGTGGTACCAGAGGTACCGGTAAGACCACAGTAGCCAAAATCCTTGCAAAAGCAGTCAACTGTCAGCACCCGGTTAACGGAAGTCCCTGCAATGAGTGCGAAATGTGCAAGGCGATCCAGGCAGGAACATCTATGAATGTGATTGAGATTGATGCAGCATCCAACAATGGTGTGGATAATATTCGAGAGATCAGGGAAGAAGTAACTTATCGTCCTACGGAGGGCAACTACAAAGTATATATCATCGATGAAGTGCATATGCTTTCTACCGGTGCCTTTAATGCTCTTCTCAAGACTCTGGAGGAACCACCGTCTTATGTGATCTTTATTCTGGCCACCACAGAAGCACACAAGATTCCGGTAACCATTTTGTCCAGATGCC
>OLQV01001363.1_pt1 | contig 18616 bp, 18 predicted proteins | sample 1672371 | NCBI WGS metagenome assembly OLQV01 (sample SAMEA3136676, study PRJEB25190) | human gut metagenome
TCGAGTTTGACGTGATGCGTCAACTGCTGACCGTGTTCCACGACAACATCGACGACATGACCGTGACCCAGAAGCGCGCTGCCATCCGCACGGTGGTGCGCAAGGTGGTGTGGGACGGCAAGGTGGCGCATGTGGTGCTCTTCGGCTCACCGGAGGATGCGATCGACTGGACCACCTTCCCGGTAGACCCGGAAGAGGACGAGAATGCCCCCGAGGGCGGTGGAGATGGTTCCGATTCTCCGTCCGGCGTTCGTTCGGGTGAGGATAGCATTTTCAATGCAGCGGCTCGCATAGGTTGAGAACCGTGCCTTCCGGGTAGAGTCGAAGGTGTCCACCGCCTTCATCAGGCCGATGGTTCCAATGGAGATCAGGTCTTCCTGGTCGCTGGGCTGGGCGTAGTATTTTTTCGCCACATGCACCACCAGCCGCAGATTGTGCCGGATGAGCGTTTCCCGCGCCGTGGGGTCGCCCGCCCGCAGGGCCGCAAAGGTCTCGACCTCTTCCCGTGCGCTCAGGGGCTTGGGGAAGCTCCCCGCTTCCAGATGCAGCGCCAGCACCAGAAATTTCGTAGCAAAAAATTGCAGCAGAGTCAACAGCATACAACGCACCTCCCAAACTATGGTCCTCCTACACTGTATGAGCGGGGACAAACGGTTCAGAAGTTGTCTGCCTGCTGCACTTTCCTGTATCCTGTTCTTGCTGCAATCTGATTCATTGCAGTTTCAGCTTACAACAAAAAATGAGATAGGCTCCCTTTCGGGGAAGTCTATCTCATTGGCTCTTTGCGTTCCGTGTGTCAACTTTTATTGTACAACACCACTTTTCAACGGCCCGGTTCCATGTTACAATAAGAAAAAACGAAATCGGGTGATCTTTTGGAATTTTATGGCACCATCGGCCCCGCCTGTGCCCAGCCGGAGACCTTGCAGCGCATGGTGGAAGCTGGCATGACGGGCATCCGCATGAACCTTTCCCACGGGCCCCTTTCGGCCCACAAAGACTGGCTGGACATGATCCACGCCGTAGGCATCCCCCAGCTGCTCATCGACCTGCAGGGGCCGGAGCTGCGCATCGGCACACTGACCCAGCCCCTTGTGCTGGAACCGGGGCAGAGCCTCCGGCTGGGGCAAGGGGGTGTCCCCTGCCCGGCAGCGCTGGTGCAGGCGGCCCGGCCGGGCCAGAACCTCCTGCTGGACGACGGCAGGCTCCTTGTGCAGGTTGCCGGAGCCGACGGCGCGGCCCTGCAGTGTACCGTGGTGCGGGGCGGCACTCTGCAAAGCCGCAAAAGCCTTGCGGCGCCGGGACTGACGGTAGCCTCCCCCACGTTGACGGAGGCAGACCTGCAAAACCTGCAGCTGGCGGGAGCCTGCGGCGTTACCGGGGTGATGCTGCCCTTCGTGCGGGGGGCCGAGGACATCCGCACCCTGCGCCGGGCGCTGGAACAGGCCGGGGCCGGGCAGATCCGCATTTTTGCCAAGATCGAGAGCCTTGCGGGGGTGCAGGCCCTGCCGGAGTTCCTGCCTCTTGTGGATGAAGTGGTCATTGCCCGCGGGGACCTCGGCAACGCCATGCCCCTGTGGGAACTGCCCCGGTGCCAGAAACAGCTTTCGGCGGTCTGCCGGTCTGCCGGGGTGCCCTTTATGGTGGTGACCCAGATGCTGGACAGTATGTGCAGCCGGGCGGTACCCACCCGCGCCGAGGTCAGCGACATCTACAACGCCGTGTCAGACGGTGCTTCCAGCGTGATGCTCACCGGGGAGACTGCCGCGGGGCAATACCCGGTGGAGGCCATGGAGTATCTTGTGCGCACTGCCCGCACTGCCTTGGAATAACCAGGATGAAACGGTTGTTTTCTCTATGATCGGGGGATTTGGGACAACAAAAAAGCCGCCCGGTTCACAGGATATATTCCATCTGCCGTTCCTTTGTTTTCATACCCATTTTTTCGTAGAAGTGCTCTGCCGAGGTGTTTCCTGCCCAAACGTTCAGTGTCACCTCATAGCACCCCTGCTCTTTCGCCTGCTGCTTCACATATTCAAACAGGCTTTCCCCGATATGCCGTCCCCGTGCCTGCTGATCGACGCACAAATCATCAATGAACAGCGACTTAAAGGGCACCATATTCGTGGAAAAAGGCTGTTCCTGCATCTGACAAAAGGCGTAGCCCATGCACACATCGTCCTGGTCTACAGCAACGTAGATGGGTTTCTCCTCCTGCTTCAAAAGCCCGGCCAGCTCACAGGCGGTGTATTTGGTGGTGCCGGAGACAAAAACATCCGGACGGATCTCTGCATGGATCTGCAATACCTGCCCCAGCAGCGCAAGAAGTCTGGGAATATCTTTTTCCTCTGCTTTACGGATCTTCATTTTACTTTCCCTCATATCTTTCTCAGAACCGCTCGTTTTCTACGGTGGTTCCTGCAAAGATTATACCGCATTCGCCACCAGGGTGGCAATGAGCCAGCCACCTGCTCTTTACACAAACGGATTGTAGAACCGCCCGAACCGGATGGTCACGGTGAGGCTGAGGAGCAGCAGAAGTACCCCAACACCCAGTGCGATGAGATCGCGGCGGACGAAAGGCCGCTGGGTGTACCAGGTGCGCTTGTTCTTTTTGCCAAAGCCGCGCAGTTCCATCGCATTGGAGATGGTGTCGATGCGGTTCAGGCTGGTCAGGATGAGCGGCAGCAGGATGTTGACGGAGTTTTTGAGCCGCTTGAAGAAGGGTTCCTTTCTGCCAAGCTCCACGCCGCGGGCCTGCTGGGCCTGGCTGATGCTGTGGTAGTCGCGCTGGATATCCGGAATGTACCGCAGCGCAATGGCCACCGAGTAGCCCACCTTGTACGAAATGCCGATGCTGTTCAGGCTGGCCGCAAACTCGCTGGGGTCGGTGGCCGAGATGAACAGGATGGCCACGGGCAGGGCCACGAAATACTTGAGCGAGATGTTGCACATATAGAACAGCTGCTCAGCCGTCAGGTCATACCGCCAGAACAGGTGGCAGAGTACCGTGCGGGTACCGTACAGCGTCGTGCCCTGATTGGGGTCGAACAGGAAGATGAACAGGTTGTTCAGCAGCAGGAACACCAGCATGAACACCAGCATGAACCGCACCTCGCGGAACCTGATCCGGCTCAGCTTGAACGCGGCCAGGCTGACCGCCAGCAGCACCAGCAGAACCCAGGTGTTGTAGGTGATCATGCTGGCAAAGGTGAACAGCAGAAAGAACGCCAGCTTGGTGGTGCCGGTAAGCTTGTGAATGACGCTCTCCCGCGGGAGATAATTCAAAACAGTTTTAGCGGCCATGTTCCCGCACCTCCCGGTCCTGCGCGATGAAGCGCTCCACAAATTCCTGCGCGGGCGCAATGCCGCAGCGGTTGGCCAGCGTGTAGAGGCTGGTCTCCTTCAGTGCGGCCTGCTGGATGAGGGCGGGGTCGCACAGAACGCCCGCCGGGCTGCGGTCTGCGATGAGTGCACCGTCGCAGAAGACCAGCGCCCGCTGGGTGTATTCGAGCATCAGGTGCATATCGTGGGTGATCATCACGACCGTGACGCCCTGGGCGTTCAGCCCCCGCAGGAACTCCATGATGTCGGTGTAGTGGCGGAAATCCTGGCCCGCCGTAGGCTCGTCCAGCAGGATAAGCTCCGGGTCCAGCACCAGTACGCTGGCGATGGTGACACGCTTTTTCTGGCCGAAGCTCAGCGCCGACACCGGCCAGTTCCGGAAGGGATACAGCCCACAGATCTTGAGCGTCTGTTCCACCTTTTCCCGGATCTGCGCTTCGGTCAGGCCGGAGCGCTGCAGGCCCAGTGCCACTTCGTCGTAGATCATGGTCTTGGAGATCATCTGGTTGGGGTTCTGCATCACATAGCCGATGTGCTGGGCACGGCGGCGGATGTTCTCCTCGGCCAGCGATTTTCCGTTGAGGAAGATCTCACCCGCATCCGGCGTCTCGAACCCGCAGATGAGCTTGGACAGCGTGGATTTGCCCGCGCCGTTCCGGCCCACGATGCTGACCATCTCCCCTTTGCCGATGGAGAAGCGGACATTCTTCAGGGTCGCCTGCCCCTTCTGGTAACCAAAGCACAGGTCCCGCACTTCCAGCAGCGGTTCCGGGGCCGGGGCCGCTTCCGGCTGCGGATAGGCGGTGAACCAGTTCCGCAGGGCCGTGGTGTCGGCTTTGTTCAGGACGAGGCTGTCCACATGCGAAGGGTGTTTTTCCGGGGTGATGTCCACGCCCGCATACCGCAGAGCGGTCAGGTAGAGCGGCTCCCGGATGCCATTTTCGGTCAGCAGGGAGGTGGAAAGCAGCGCGTCCGGGCGGAGGTCGGCCAGAATTCTGCCCTCATTCACGAGGACGATGCGGTCCACGCTCCGCCAGAGGACGTCCTCCAACCGATGCTCGATGATGAGCACGGTGGTGTCGGTCTTTTTCTGGATCTCGTCGATGAGCTCCATGGTCTGCTTGCCGGTGGCCGGGTCCAAATTGGCCAGCGGCTCGTCGAAGAGCAGGATCTTGACCTGATCCACCATAACGCCCGCCAGACTGACCCGCTGCTTCTGCCCGCCGGAAAGCTCATGCGGTGCATAGCCGAGGTGGTTCTCGATGCCCACCAGCTCCGCAGCGCGGCGGGTGATGGTGTGCATCTCCTCCTGCGGCATACAGCTGTTTTCCAGCGCAAAGGCGATGTCCTCGCCCACGGTCAGGCCAATGAACTGGCCATCCGGGTCCTGCAATACCGTACCCACATGGGCCGACAGCTCAAAGATGCTGCTGTGCGGCGCATCCACGCCGTCCACGGTCAGGGTGCCGGTGCACACGCCGGGGTTCGAGAAGGGGTTCAGGCCGTTGATGCAGCCCGCCAGCGTGCTTTTGCCGCTGCCGGACGGGCCTGCGATGAGCACGCGCTCCCCCGGATAGATGTCCAGGTCGATGCCGGTCAGCGTGGGACGCTTCTGGGCGCGGTACTGGAACGAGAAATCTCGGAACGAGATGATGGGTTCGTTACGTTCTGCCATGGGCAAATTACCTCAGCTGTTCAAACAAAAAGCCTTTCCTCCGGCGGATGGCCGAGGGAAAGGCTGCGGGTTCCATCCAGAGTCGCTCCGGCCGGGATCACTCCTGGTCGAGAGAGCCCTTCTTGGCGATGGTCCTGGTGTAGGCCAGCACCAGCAGGCCACCCACCACCACAGCGGTGATGATGTTGGACACAGCGGCAAAGGCACCCTGCGCAAAGACCTTCTTGACCGGCTCGGCGTAGATCAGGATATCCAGCACCGGGGCCACCACGATCCAGGCCAGCAGATGGGCTGCAATGTTGGCGACCGTAAAGGCGGCCATCTTCTTTTTGCCGAACTCGCCCTCCTGCAGGTCCAGCTTCTTGGCGAACAGGCCCACCACAACGCCCACAAAGGCCGAAGCGATGACCCAGCTCCACCACGGGCTGCCGCCCCAGGACAGATCGATCAGGGTGTGGCCGATGAAGCCGATCAGACCGCCGACCACCGGGCCGTACATCGCGGCCAGCAGGGCCAGAACGGCGTACTGCAGGCTGATGTTGGTGTTGGGCACCGGGCTGGGAATGGCCACGAACCGGCCCAGAACAAAGAACAGGGCTGCGCCGATGCCGACGGCGACCACTGGTTTGATGCTGTTGTTGTTTTTCATATTCTTTCGCTCCTCTTTTTTTGCACCGCAGTGTGCGGCATTTTTTTCAAGGCATTGTCAGTATACGACAAGCCGGGAACCCTTGTCAATGGACAAACGGCTCTCTTTGCAGAAAAACCGCAGGTTTTGCCGTTTCAGCGGGAGCTTTGGGGCTGCGGCACCAGTTTGCAGACCAGCCGGACCATCACCGGCGTCAGCGGGAGCCACACCAGTGTGCACAGCAGGTTGAACAGGGTGTGGGCGTTGGCGATCTGCCGCGCCAGCACTTCCAGCTCCGACCCCTTGGGTGAGACGGCCTCCACCAGCCTTGTCATCCAGGGCAGAGCCAGCAGGCAGACCACGCTGCCCGACAGGTTGAAGCAGCCGTGCGCTGCCGCCGTCCGCCGGGCATCCGTAGGCTGACCCACCGCTGCCAGCACCGCCGTGATGGTCGTGCCGATGTTGTCCCCCAGCAAAATGGGCAGGGCACCGGCCAGCCCCAGCACACTGTGGATGCCGTCCGGCCCGGCCTGCTGTGCGGCCCGCTGCAGCACCGCGATGGTAGCCGAGCTGCTCTGCACCACCAGCGTCATCCCGGTGCCCAGCAGCAGCCCCAGCAGCGGCGTATGCCGCACCTGCGTCATCCAGCGGAGGAAGACCGGGTGTTCGGCCAGCGGAGCCATCGCGCCGGACAAAACTTCGATGCCGTCGAACAGCAGGCCGAACGAAAACACCGCCAGCCCCAGCTGCCGCGTCCGCTCCCGCCGGGCCAGCAGCCAGACCAACACCCCCGCAAACAGGATGGGGAACACCCAGTCCGCCAGCCGGAATGCCACCAGCTGGGCCGTCATGGTGGTGCCCACATTGGCCCCGAACACCACGGCCACGGCCTGCGGCAGCTCCATCAGCCCGGCGCTGACGAACCCGATGGCCATCACCGTGGTGGCCGAGCTGCTCTGCAGCACCGCTGTGACCAGCAGCCCCGCCAGCGCCCCGGTGAGCGGTGTGCGGGTGATACGGCGCAGGAATCCCCGCATCCGCTCCCCTGCCGCCTGCTGCAACGCCCGGCTCATACTCTCCATCCCAAACAAAAACAGCGCCAGCCCACCGGCCAGCCCGAATGCCGCCCGAACGCCTTCCCCCATGTGTCGTCCTCCTCTCGGTGTGGATAACACAAAAATACTCGCCTTCCGGTGGGAAAGCGAGTACATTTTGCAAGGGAGCCGGTCATTTGTCCGTCCGGACGCAGCGTAGGGCATACCGCGCCTGTCCGCCTGTGGTGCAGATGAACAGCTCTCTGCAGATTTTGCTCTTTTGGGGGGCGTTCTTAGTTCTTGCCGGTCAGCTTGAAGCCGTTCAGGGTGTGGATGGTGGTCACGATGACATTGACGTTGTTGACGATGGAGCTGCCAGCAGAGAAGATGCGGGCGACGTAGTTGAACAGGGTGCCAACGTTCAGGAAGATCTTCCAGGCCTCGGTATCGGTGATCGAGCCACCGTTCAGGTAGACCATCTCGTTCTCGTCGATCTCGGCAAAAGCAGCGGGCATCTTGATTTCGTTCATAACAGGGATTCCTCTCTTTCAAACATTCGATTCGTTTTTGTGTTTCAGCAATGCAGGCCGACTCAGCCGTGCATTGCAACCAGTGTCACGACCAGGACCGTCGTTCCGACGATCAGGATCTCGCCCAGGTGGTCCTCCAGCCGGAAGGTGCTGGCGGGCTGTTCGGCCGCCTCCGGCTCCGGCTTCGCGGTGGACTCGCCCGACACAGGCGTCCAGTGGGCATACAGGGTCTGCCCATCTTCCTGGAACTCGTACTCAGCCGGCTTGATCTTATCGCCGCCCACAAGATCCGTATACCAGCCATCGAAGAGGTAGCCTTCCATGGTGGGAGTAGGCAGTCTGGAAGTCCGGTAGATCTCCGTGCCATCCGAAGTTTTGATGCGGTAGACGAAGATGTACTCCGGGGTGCCGATGCCGCCCTGCCGCTCCAGATAGATGGTGTAATAGTTGGGGTTGTCCGCAAATGCCAGCGGCGTCACGCAGCAGAGCATTGCCAGCGTCACCACACCGAGCATCAGCCGCTTCAGGAATTGCTTCATCGTTGCTGCCTCACTTTCCAGTCTTGCCGGTTCCGGGCAGCGCCCTGCGCCGGAACCAGGGAGCCCCCACGCCCTTCCGGGCAGACTTTCTCTATATAGGTTATACGATAAACACAGCATTTTGTCAATCGGAACTGCGCAATTTTCGCATTTTCATGTTTTCTGAAACCGCAGCCCCGCACCGTGCTGCGGCATCAGGGCGCTGTGAGCAGGGAAACCACGGCACCAGCGCAGGGTCTTCGGCAGAATGCCGCCTGCCAGGTGATGTGTTCCGGCTCCACCGGCTCAAAATAGCAGGAGGAACACGCCGCAGCCACACCTTCTGCCTCGTCTGCACTCCCGCGCACCGTGCAGAACACCGCCGTCGGGCCGTCGGCCCCGCCAATGACAGCGATGGCCGCATCCCCTTCCCCCTGCGGTTCCAGTCCATACTTCTTTTCCAACGCTACCCATTCGGGCGGCAGATTCCGGGGTCGGCGGCGCGGGTGGTCCCCCTCAGCGCAGTCGGAGAGGAAGAAATTTTCGGCAGCCGGGGTCAGGCGGTAGGTCATCATACAGAAGCGGTTGGGCCACTCCCAGCCATCACAGTCCGGAAGTTCCAGCGTTTCCGACCGGACATCCAATGCAGTCAGCTGATAGGTCTGTGCGTTTCCCGGTTCGTGCAGCGTCACCGACCCGCCCACCGCAGGGGTCCGGAACCGTTCCGCCGGGTGTTGTTCCAGTTCCGCTTCCAGCCGCACCTCCAGGGCACGGAAGCGCTTCGGGCAGCTCTTCCGGCTCCGGGTCGCCCAGGGGTAGCTTTCCCGCCAGAACTTCCAGACCGTCGTTTCATCCAGCCCATAATGCCGCAGGAACGCTGCGACTGTATCATTGCCGGCCATCTCTCCCGGAAGATAACCTGCCCCACAGCCATCTCTGGAATGCAGCCGCATCCCATTCAGTTCCAGCTCCGCACAGAACCCCACATTCAACGGATTTTCCTGTTCCATCTGCTGTTCCTCGGCTCTGGTCAGGGTGCGGCTGCATTCGCCGTCTTCGGTCAGGCCCCATTTTTCCATATAGGCCCGCAGTTCTTCCTGCGGCACCTCCATCGCAAAGTCCACGACCAATCCCTGTCGGCACCGGTAGACCGCCGGGATGCGCCACTTGTACCCATGCCATTCAAATTCGCGGTCCACGCGCAGTTCCTCGCCGGGGTCGTTTCCCTCCTGTGTTCCCCAGAAATTTTTCCCAAAGCAGACCTTCCAGCGGCGGTGTTCGTGTCTCATGGCAGTTGTCCCCTTCCGTTTTTCTCTATTTTAACACCATTTCATCGGCCCCGCAATTTCTTTGCGAATTTTTGCCGGTTCTCAGCCGCCTGCCCCTACACAAACGGCGGCGGTTGTGCTATGATAAGGCTGAAAAATCGGTTTGGCACTGCCAACCCATGAAGAAGGTGTCGTTCATGTCTGATCTGCTTGAGACCCTGCGGCAGGAGGGCGTCGATCCCGCGCTGCTCGCCGCTGTGGAAGAATACCGCGCAGCCCACCCGCTGGCCGAGGCGCTGCGCCCCCGCATCCCGGTGTCGGCTTTTACCTATTATGGTAAGGACGTCTGGGAGCAGGCTCTGGCCGCGCTGCTCTGCGGCGAGAACCTGCTGCTGGCAGGCGGCAAGGCCACCGGCAAAAATGTGCTGGCCGAGAACCTCTCCGCCGCCTTCGGCCGCCCTGCGTGGGACATCTCGTTCCATGTGAACATGGACGCAGCTTCCCTCATCGGCATGGATACATTTGAGGGCGGCGCGGTCCGGTTCCGGCCCGGCCCGGTCTACCGCTGCGCCCAGTGCGGCGGGTTTGGTGTGCTGGACGAGATCAACATGGCCAAAAACGAGGCGCTGGCCGTCCTCCACGCCGTGCTGGACTTCCGCCGCGCCATCGACGTGCCCGGCTACGAGCGTATCCCACTGGCCGAGGAGACCCGCTTCATCGCCACCATGAACTACGGTTATGCGGGCACCCGTGAGCTGAACGAGGCGCTGACGTCCCGCTTTGTGGTCATCCAGATGCCCACCATCACACAGGACAACCTCGAAAAGCTGCTCCGTGCCCAGTTCCCCGACCTGCACGCAAACTATGTCCACCAGTTTGCCCTGCTCTTCCTCGACCTGCAAAAAAAGTGCGACAGCGCGGAGATCTCCACCAAGGCGCTCGATCTGCGCGGGATGCTGGATGCGCTGCGGCTGATCCGCCGGGGCGTCCCGGCCGGGGCCGCGCTGGATATGGGCATCACCAACAAAGCCTTTGATTCCTACGAGCAGGGGCTGATCCGGGACGTCATCGCCGCCCGCATCCCGGCGCAGCTCACTGCCGCAAAGCTGTTCCGCTGATGGAAGCGCAGAGCTACACCGCCGAACAGCGGCGCGCAGCCAATCAGGTCTGGGCGGCAGCCGGTGCCTATGGGTTTGAGCCGCTGTTCCTTGCACACAACACCGACGGCACGATCGATTTTTACATGAACTGCATCGTGGGCCTGGTGCACAAATATTACGGCGACGATCTCATCCGGAGCCTGTTCGGGCTTTGGGATGGCGACATCCGGGAGGCCGAACTCGACGACCTGACCTGGCTCTACCTCGAAAGCGCAGCCTATGCGCTGGAGCTACCCCGCCGCCCGGTGCTGGCCGAGCTGCGCCGCGCCCATGCGGACTACTTTTTCGGCATCCAGTACAAGCTCTCCCGGCAGGAGTGGATGGCCAAGAACCAGCTCGTCTACACCATGCAGGCAGACCGCTGGCGCACCGTGCAGGGCCGCCGCCCGCCGGTGATGACCCCTTACGAAGCCGACCTTGCCGCCGCGCTGGCCCCGCAGACGCCGCCGGAACCGGCTGCGCTGAAACCGGCCCTGCTGGCCCTCTTTGCCCGCGCGAAGCTGTTTGACGGTACCGTGCACAAAAAGGCCGCGCTCCACCTGCATCTCGAAGGGCTTCTGGCTTCGCTTGCCACCAAAACGCTCCCCACCCAGATGATCAAGACCGACCGCGTCATGGTCGAGCACTCCAGCGCGGTGGATGCCGCAGGCAGCGGCGGGCTGACGGTGGACAAGCGGCTGGCCCGCATCACCCTCCGGCAGAACGCCGCCGAAGACCGCGCCTACATCGAAAGCTGTTTCGGGCGCTCCCTCTACCCGCCGGAACGGCTGCGCAAGGCCGAGCAGGAGCTTTGCACCGGCGATCATCTGGGGTGCCATCTCTGGTTCGCAGCCGGTGTCCCCAGCCCCGAACAGGCCCCCACCCCGGAGGCAAAGCATCTGGCCGAACAGGCGCAGCTGCAGGCCGACCGGAACCGCGCCTACTACGCCAAGAACCGGGAGCTGCACCGCAGCGTCGTGCTGCGGCTGACCGAGCAGATCCGCAACTGCATCCTCGTGCATCAGCAGCCCCATGCGCGGGTGGCCCGCAGCGGCAGTCTGGACCCCGTGCGGGTCTGGCGGGCCCCTGTGCTGGACGACGCCCGCGTCTTCCGCTGCGCTGAGGAGGAGAACCAGCCCGCCTTCACCGTAGACCTGCTGCTGGATGCGTCGGCCTCCCGCCTGCACTGTCAGGAGGTCATCGCGGCGCAGGGCGTCATCCTTGCCGAGAGCCTGACCGCCTGCGGCATCCCTGTGCGGGTCAGCTGCTTTTCCAGCCTGCGGGGCTACACGGTCCTGCGGGTGCTCAAAGGCTTTTCAGACAAGAACCTACAGAACATCCATCAGTATTTTGCCTCCGGCTGGAACCGCGACGGCCTGGCCCTGCGGGCTGCGGGCGACCTGTTGGACTTTGCGCCCGGCCCCGCGCCGCGTCATCTGCTCATCCTGCTGACGGATGCCTCCCCCAACGACAGCCGCCGTGTGCCGCCCTCTTCGGAAAACCCGCTGGGGCACGACTACGGCGGGGCTTTCGGTGTGGACGATGCCGCTGCCGAGGTGCGCACCCTTCGCCGCAAGGGGCTGCGGGTCTCCGCTGTCTTCATGGGCGAGGACCGCTCCATCCCCGATGCCGAGCGCATCTACGGCAAAGATCTGGCCCGCATCCGCGGCATGGACCAGCTGGCCCGCGCGGCCGGGCAGCTCATCCAGAACGAGATCCGCGAGCTGGGCGATTGACTCCTCGCACCAAAAGACCGGGACTGCATGTTTGCAGCTCCGGTCTTTTGTTTACAACCATAGTGTTTACCCTTTCCCCCAACGTGCAAAAATATTTTTGCAATCTTCAAACTTTTAGTTGTAATTTGTGACAACTTATGCTATAATACAGCCAGAAAAGAACGAATCAATGGTTGTACGAGGAAGGAGATCCGCTATGGATGCCAATCGTTACTTTGAGCAGATGCACCAGGTCATGTCCGCACAGAAGCGCGATTTCTCGTTGATTTTGAGTGTAAAGGTGCAGGACCTTGGCGGTGCAGATGCTTACATCGAGCTGCGCCGGAATGCATCCGGCCGCGCACGGGTCTTCTATTCCACCATGGGCCGCCGCAACCTCAACTTCCAGTTGTTCCGCAAGGGCTGGCAGTTGTGCCACAACGCATCCGGCGAGATGACCGGCCGTTTCCCCACCAAAGCGGACGCCCTGTTGGACGCAGCGGACTTTTCCGCCTGCATCCGGGACGATGCCTTTGACCCGGCTCGCACGGAATTTCTCGTAAACCAGCTCCGGCGTCTTTCGGACACCTCCTGCCCTTCCCTGCCGCAGTCGGCCCGCGAAGGGGCGCTCATCACCGTGGACAGCTTTGTGGGCCGCGGCGGGCACTGGTGCTATTGGAGCACGCAGGCTGCTGACTGCCTGCCTCTCGCCGCGCTGCTCTGCTGGCTGGGTGATTTTCTGGCCGGGAGCGAGCGCCGCACCCTGCAAAACTGCCCGCAGGCCATGGAGCTGGCCGCGCAGTGGCAGGCGGAGCTTTGCTCGCCCTTCACCTGCCCGGCGGACGCTGTCCGTTCTCCTGCCCAGCGCCCGGCCCCGCGCCGCGCCGCCCCTGCCGCGCAGAACCCCCACTGGCAGAGCATCCTGGCGGTGCTGGCCACCGTATGACAATCGTGCCCCGCCCTCTGGCTTTCCAGAGAGCGGGGCACTTGTTCAATATTCGATTCCCTGCCGGGCGGCGATGCCCTTCTGGTAGGGGTGGCGGCAGCACTTCATCTCGGTGCTGTAATCTGCCGCATCCAGCATCCACTGCGGCGCGGCGTGTGCCGTCAGAACGCATTCCTGCCCATCCGGCCGGTGCAGAACGGCCGACTGCAGCAGCTCTTTGTCCACCATATCCAGTTCCCATGCGGAACCGGCCTCGTCCAGAAGAAGCAGATCGGCCGGCTGGGCCATGGCAGCCCGGAGGTTCTCATTTTGCAGCGCCCGCGTAGCCGCCTTTTCGGCGTCGTTCATCTGGAAGACGAACTTCTGCCCGGCCTTGCCGCGGTAGACTTTGGCCCCCAACTGCTCCAGCAGCGGGATCTCGCCGCTTTTGCCGCCCTTCAGGAACTGCACGATGACCACACACTTTCCGCTGCCCAATGCGCGCAGCGCGAGGCCCATGGCGGCTGTGGTCTTGCCCTTTCCATCGCCCCAATAGAGATGCAGCAATCCGCGCTCCATCATGCGTTTTCCTCCGTGTACTGGACGGTTTTTACCACGTGCAGGATGTGTTCCGCCTTCCAGTCGCAGGTGTCCAGCACATAGCCGCCCGCATTGGGGCCGCACCATGCGTGGAAGGTCTTGTGCGGCACCGCGAACCGCTCCATTGCGGCCATCTGGGTGCCGCCGTGCGCCACGATGACCAGCCGCTCCTCGCCGTCGGCAAGTGCCTTGTCCACCAGAGCGGCAAACGCCGCGCAGACGCGGTCACAGAAATCGCTCTTCCGCTCCCCGTCCGGGTGAGCGCTGGCTTCGTTCTGCCGGACCCACTCCAGATACTCCGGGTCCTGCTCCACATGGACGAACTTCTGCCCCTCGAACCGGCCGAAGTTCATCTCCTTCAGCCCCTCCACCGGCACCAGTTTTGCATCCGGAAAGAGGATCTTTGCCGTCTGCGACGTGCGCTGCAGCGGCGTCACGTAGACGACCTCCGGGGAAAAGTCCGCCCGCCGCAGCTGGGCCGCGCTTTCGGGCGAAAGCGGGATGTCCCGCTGGCCCTGATACCGTTTCTGGGCGTTGTATTCCGTTCTGCCATGGCGCAGCAGATAGATCCACATGGTGTTGTCTCCTTTTTCATCCTTTTGCCGCCCCATTATAGCCGATTTCCGCAAAAGATACAAGCCGCCCACGGTTCATTCTTCCCGTGCGCCTTTTGTCACGCGCAAAAAAGCACCCACCGCAGGATGTGCAGCAGGTGCCGGAAATTTGACCGTTCTTATTCGTACAGGGGGAACGCCTTGGTGAGTGCCAGAACGCGGGCGGAGATGTCGTCCCGCTTCTCGTCATAGTGCCAGATGCAGTCGGCAATGCAGTCGGCGATGATCTTCATCTCTGCCGGGCCCATGCCGCGCGTCGTGACGGCAGGGGTGCCCAGACGGACGCCGGAGGTCACGAAGGGGCTGCGGGTCTCGCCGGGCACGGTGTTCTTGTTGGCCGTGATGTGCACACTGTCGAGGCGCGCTTCCAGCTCCTTGCCGGTGCACTCCTCCTCCCGCAGGTCGAGGAGCATCAGGTGGTTGTCAGTGCCGCCGGACACCAGCTTCACGCCGCGGGCCTGCAGCTCAGCCGCCATGGCCTGTGCATTCTCCACGATCTTTCGCGCATATTCCTTGAATTCCGGCTTCAGTGCCTCCCCGAAGCAGACGGCCTTTGCCGCAATGACATGCTCCAGCGGGCCGCCCTGGGTGCCGGGGAAGACGGCGGAATTGATCCGCTTGGCCAGCACCGCGTTGTTGGTCAGGATCAGGCCGCCGCGCGGGCCGCGCAGGGTCTTGTGGGTCGTGGTGGTCACAACGTCTGCATAGGGCACCGGGCTCTGGTGATAGCCGCCCGCCACCAGACCGGCGATGTGGGCCATATCGACCATCAGGTAAGCGCCATAACCGTGGGCGATCTCGGCCAACTTTTCAAAGTCGATGGCGCGGGGGTAAGCCGACGCGCCCGCCACGATGAGCTTCGGGCGCACCGTTTTGACCTGCTTTTCCAGCGCCGCATAGTCGATGACGCCGTCCTCGTTGACGCCGTAGGAAACAAAGTGGTAGTTCTTGCCGGACATGTTCACCGGCGAGCCGTGGGTCAGGTGGCCGCCCTGCGACAGGTCCATGCCCATGACAGTATCGCCGACGTCCAGCAGTGCAAAGTAGACGGCCAGGTTGGCCTGTGCGCCGGAGTGCGGCTGCACGTTGGCATACTTGGCCCCGAACAGCTTGCAGGCGCGCTGGATGGCGATGTTCTCCACCTCATCCACATAGGCACAGCCGCCGTAATAGCGCTTGCCCGGCAGACCCTCGGCATACTTGTTGGTCAGCACTGTGCCCATCGCAGCCATCACGGCAGGCGAAACGATGTTCTCGCTGGCGATCAGCTCGATGTTCTCCCGCTGGCGGGTCAGCTCGCGGCCCATCGCCGCAGCCAGCTCCGGGTCAGCCTTGCCCACCAGACCGATGGTATCCATCATTTCATCGTACATTTTTACTACCCCTCTCTGACAGATCGTTCCGGGCAGAGCGGCTCCGAAGTGAGCCTTGCTCCCCTCCTCTTTATGATAACAAAATCAGCCCCGGTGCGCAACCATATTTTCGCCTAAACCCTTGCTTTTTTTGCGGCCAGCGTTTATTATATCTGTATAAAAATCCGTTCCCGCGTTTGTGCAGCTTTTCAGAATCGACCCACACAAACTCCGGCGAAAACGAGGGAGGAAACCGCAGATGGATCATTCCCTGCAAAAAGCAGCCCAGCGCAAAGCGGGCATCGCCGCACGGCGGGCGCTTTCCGCCGCCGCACGTTCTGCCGCAGACGCCGCGCTGTGCCGCCGCATCGCAGCACTGCACTGCTTTCAGAACGCCCGGACGCTCCTTGCCTATGCCGCCTTCGGCGGGGAGGCAGACCTGTCTGCTCTGCTGGCGGAGGCCGTGCAGCAAGGCAAGACCGTCGCCTACCCCATCTGCGGCGCGGGCTTCACCCTGACGGCCGCTGTGCCCGGCCCGGACGGCTGGGAGGTGGGTGCATACGGCATCCGGACCCCCATCCCGGAGCGAGCACAGCTGCTCCCGCCCGAAGCGCTCGACCTGGTGCTGGTGCCCTGCACGGCCTTTGATGCCGCCTGCCGCCGCGTCGGGATGGGAAAAGGCTACTATGACCGCTACCTGCCCCGCTGCCGGAACGCTGTACTGCTTGGCGCTGCCTTTGAGGCGCAGCGGGTGGAGCAGGCCGCTGTGGACGCGCATGACCAGCAGCTGGACGGATTTGTAACAGAGGAGGGGATCTATCGTGGAACTGATAAATTTGAGCTGTGAAGCGTTTTTAGAAGACCTTGCCGGCAGTGCCCCGGCACCGGGCGGCGGCGGGGCCGCAGCTCTGGTGGGTGCCGCCGGAGCCGCCCTTGGCAATATGGTCGGCAGCCTGACCGTCGGCAAGAAAAAATATGCCGCCGTGGAGGCAGATATCCTTATCCTGAACCGCCGTGCCGCCGCCCTCCGCAAGCGGCTGGAAGGGCTGGTGCAGGCCGACGCCGACGCTTTTACACCGCTGGCCGCAGCCTACAAGCTGCCCAAAGAGACCCCGGAGCAGCAGGCCCACAAAGCCGCTGTGCTGGAGGCCGCGCTGGAAGGGGCCTGTGCTGTGCCGCTGGAGATCATGTTCGCCTGCTGTGAGGGCATCACGCTGGCGGCGGAATACGCCGAAAAGGGCAGTGTGCTGGCCGTATCGGATGCCGGGTGCGCCGCACTGTTCTGCAAAGCCGCCCTGCAGGCCGCCGGGCTCAATGTCTCCATCAACACCCGGCTGATGGCCGACAAAGCCCACGCCGCTGCCCTGAATGCACAGGCCGACGCCATGCTGGCGGAGTTTATGCCGCAGGCCGACCAGATCTACGAGAAACTCACACATTCATTGAGGGGGTAATTCTGATGGCAACGATTTTGAAGGGCGCGCCCGTTGTGGCCGCCATGAACGAAGCAAACGCTGCCCGCTGTGCTGCAATGCAGGAAAAGGGCGTCGTGCCCACGCTGGCCGTGGTGCGCGTGGGTGCCCGCCCGGACGACCTTTCCTACGAAAAAGGCGTCCTGACCCGCTGCGGCAAGGTGGGCGTCGCCGTAAAGCAGTTCCTTCTACCCGAAGATGCTGCGCAGGACGCGCTTCTGGAGGTCATCCGGAAGATCAACGCGGACCCGTCCATCCACGGCTGTCTGCTCTTCCGCCCTCTGCCCAGGCAGTTCGATGACCGCGCTGTCCGCGCAGCGCTGGCCCCGGAAAAAGACATCGACGGTATCACGGACGGTTCGCTGGCCGGTGTGTTCACCAACACCACCATCGGCTACCCGCCCTGCACCGCCCAGGCCTGTCTGGAGATCCTGAAGTATTATCAGGTGCCGCTCTCCGGCCGGCGGGCCGTGGTCGTGGGCCGCAGCCTCGTGGTCGGCAAGCCCGCCGCCATGATGCTGGACCGTGAAAACGCCACGGTGACGCTCTGCAACTCCCGCACCCAGGCCCTGCCCGCCCTCTGCAAAGAGGCCGACATCGTAGTCGTTGCCATGGGGCGGCAGTGCTTCATCGGCAGCGACTGCCTGCGCGAAGGCCAGGTCGTGGTCGATGTGGGCATCCATGTCAACGCAGAGGGCAAGCTCTGCGGCGACGTCCGCTTTGACGAGGCAGAACCCCTCGTCGAGGCCATTACCCCGGTGCCCGGCGGCGTGGGCACCGTGACCACCTCCGTGCTGGTCGGCCATGTGGTGGATGCCGCAGAAAAAACGCTGTAACAAACGATAGCAATTCCACTTTTTGTAGCAGTTTGCGTTTTTCATGCACAAGCAACACCCGCAAACTGCATATCGCAAAGATGCCGTTTGAATGGTGCGCTAATTTCTTGACTTGCGATAAAATTTGCGATAAACGATTTTTAGAAGGAATGTAATCATGTCGAAAGATGAATATTTGATCACAGATCCACCCCTTAAAGCGCTGACTGTTTTTGCGATGCCGATGATCCTTGGCAGCTTTTTTCAACAAGTATACAATATGGCCGATTCCATAATAGTTGGTCAATTTGTTGGCTCCTCGGCACTTGCGGCTGTTGGTGCTTGTGCTGCACTGACCAATGTTTTTATTTGTGTGGCGCTTGGTGCTGGTGTGGGCGCAGGTGTGCTTGTAAGCCGCTATTTTGGTGCAAGAAATTATGGTAGAATGAAAACCATTGTGTCAACGTCCCTGATCAGCTTTTTAATCTTAAGCGTTGTCCTTGGTGTCTTTGGCTTTTGCTTTTCCCATTTCATGATGAGCGGATTACAGACCCCTGCCGATATATTGGAAGAAGCCGTATTGTATCTGCGTGTCTACTTTGTGGGTTTCCCGTTTCTATTCATGTACAACATTCTTTCCACCATGTTCACTTCCATCGGTGAATCCAAAATTCCGTTGGGACTGCTGATATTCTCATCGATCCTGAATATTTTTATGGATCTCTGGATGGTGGCCGGTCTTGGTCTGGGGGTGTTTGGTGCAGCCCTTGCGACCTTGATCGCACAAGGAATTTCTGCCGTGTTTTCGTTTTTGATCTTTCTGTCTCGGATGCGGCAATACAAGAGCTCCTTTCGCAGGTTCGACCGGCAGGAGCTGTATTCCATGCTTCGCATTGCGGTACCATCGGTTTTGCAGCAGTCCACAGTGTCTATCGGTATGATGATCGTGCAGGCAGTGGTAAATCCCTTCGGCACACAGGCACTTG
>OLQV01001378.1_pt1 | contig 18534 bp, 20 predicted proteins | sample 1672371 | NCBI WGS metagenome assembly OLQV01 (sample SAMEA3136676, study PRJEB25190) | human gut metagenome
AGAGTCTCTTGGCCATTTGCGGATAGAGTAACCAACTGTAACATAGGAATGCTTGAAACTGCTTTTTCGGGAATACCCGCATAAAGAAATCCTTTGCATCCTGCAACGACGCTGTTACCCGATCCGGCGAAAGATCAGCATTGCTCTGAACATGACAATTGATTACCGGTGCTCCATTTGGTAGCGATAGTTTCTGCTCTTTTGAGAAAGTCATATAGTGCTCGCCAATAGTCTCTTCATCAAGATAAATCATTTCAAAGGGCTGAAATTGCAAAACTCCAACTTTGAACATGTTGACATTCATTAAGTGACGAAACCAAATGACATCTTCCTTACTTATTCCGGCCTTCTCTGTTTTCTGATAATACAGGGTAGCACGAAGCGTAACATCTCTAAAGGTCTCGAAGATAATATCATCAGCAACCCCTATTGCCTTATACTCTCCATACGTCTTCTGTAACAGCCAAGTCATGACTGCAAGTCTTGTAAGAGGCATCCTCTTGCATAGCGGATAATCGAACCCTTCGCCTGAATAGGCGATGCATGCGATTTCAGCAATATCCGGCTTTTCCAGCTTTTCTTTTACAGCCCTCTCAATGTGGTCTGGGTATTGCAGTTCATTTAACAATCTTTCCAACGAGAGTGCCTGTTCATTAAACATGCCGGTGTGTTCTTTAACACGGGCTTTTTCTTTCAAATTATGAATCCTCCAGTTTTTTATTGGAGGGTCAAGTTTCGTGGGCCCTCCATACACGATTGTTTTTCATATATGATCACCCCTTTCGTCGGATTTGAATTGGATTATACCAGAGAAAAATGAACATTTCTACCAGCATAATCATCTCTGTAAGAGTTCCGCAGTATACTATTTCTCTTCAGACGGACAGATCTTCGGCAGGATCTCAAGAAAGTGCTGGCCGATCTTTTCTACGTCATAGCCGTTGGCCTCGCAGATTAACCGGACGGTATCTGGCAGCAAGATATGCCCCGTTGCTTTCTCCGCTTTGTACTTTTGCCACTCTTCGTATTCCTTATTTGTGATTTGCTTCATTTTGAGGGTCCTTCGTAAGTGTACTATCACAGCAAGAGTTTTCGCCATCCAGCCTTACAACCCAATCATTAAACTTTTCATCTGAGCCATCATATTTTGATTTTTGAATTGCCATTGATATCTGGGCAATGTCGCTATGATAATCCGACAAACCAGAAGTAGCCTTCAATTCAACATATTGTACTCTGTCTGATAATCCGTGAGCTGTCATTAGGAAGGGCTTATTCTCAATGGAATCATATATTTCTTGGTAGTCGGTTTTCATGCTTCTAAGAACTTTTTCAAACTGTTCTATGCGTTTTTGCGCATGAATCGTAAGTGAGGCAAGCATGACTAATTCGTACCGACAGATTTTTCGTATAAGTACCGGATTTAATTGCGGCGTTACTTGAGCAATCTCCTTCAACTCATCGGGGATGTCTTTATGGGCCACTTCTTTAGCAGCTACCATTAATGACTGTGGATTGTGAAAGGTCCAATTTCGCACATCGAGAAATTCAGAGAGAATTGCTGACACTTCTTCTGAGAGTGGTGATGAAACATACTTGTGTTTCTCCAGAATCTTGCGTAGATCTATGTATGAAAAAGAACTGCTCTGATGATCCGCTGTAAATTTTAGAATCTCACGCTGCCTATAAAGAAGCTTATCATTAACATCATCATATTCTTTAGCAGGAACATATTCTTCTTGGGTGCTTTCCAATAAGGATTCTGCCTCAGACGCATACTCCTTATATTTTTCAAGATTGACAGTCATCCCGGATATTAGCATTCCCAACACAAGACATGCATCTTCGGCACAGGTAATGCTAAACTGCTTGAATTGTTGCTTTGTTCCTCCAGACATGTTAAATACCTCCTATAAAAACAGCCGGGGCACCCTAACTTTCACAACTTACCCCTCAAACACCAACTTACCCCTCAGGCGGCAAAATCGGCGGAGGAAAAATTAAATTGTATCAATCTCGGTGTCTTTATATCGCAAATAATATCATCGGCTTTCGGGTCCATCAGCTCCACCATCATGCGGATGATATGGCGTGGGGTGCGGAACTGACCGTTGAGACCGGACTGGCTGATTTTGCTCAACAGATATTCATAGGTGTCGCCCCGCACATCCACCGCCTGTGATTCATTCATCAGGCGGTAGATCTCGTCCAGCGCATCTACCACTTTGGATAGCAGAAGCGGCGTGGGCAGCTTGAAAATGGCATCGTCCATGTACTTGGAATAGGCGCTGTTCTTATCCCCGTGGAGGTTCTTGATGAACGGAAACACCCACTCCTGCATCACGCTGTACATCTTTCCGGCGGGGAAATCGTGGAATACACTCCACTTAAGCTGCTGGCCGTCGATGGTACGGTCACCGACCTGCACCTCATCCGCAAAAATGCTCTGATACGGCAGCCCCAGCATGGCAGCTTCTTTCGCCCGGAGATTGTCCGAATCATCCAAGTCGTGAATGAACATCAGATACGTGATCTGTTCGATCACATCCAGCGGATTTACCAGGCCGCCCGCTGCAAAAATATCCCAGAGACTGTCAATTTTGTTTTTCAGTTCGCCTGTAATCATGAATCCAATCCTCTCAAAGTCTTACAATTCTTTCTCTCTAAGCCAAGTTTTCTATTTAACCAGCACTTCCCACTTGCCGTATCTCTTGCCGTTCTCTCTGCGGATATAGTTCTTATCCTGCAAGGACTTCATGATCCGCTTCACGGTTGCGATGGACTTGCCAGTTGCGTTCACAAGCTCCTGCTGCTTGATGGTCGGGTTTTGTGCGATCCGCTCCAAAACAGCCAGTTCCTCCATCGAGCAGTTCAAAGTATCAAATTGATACTTTGAAATTTTGGGGCTGATACTTTTGGAAGTGCTTTTGTCCGCAAAATCAATGTGAACCTCATTCCTTGCTCAGATCTTCCGTCTTGAAGGTCGTATACCCCTCATAGTAGTAGCTGTGGTCGATGCCCTTCATAAAAACTTCACGGCTGTTCACGTTATCGGTCAGGGCCGCTTTCAGCAACACCTTGATCTCCACGTCCTTGATGGGGCTGCGCTCCATGGCCAGCAGGTAGTCCTCCTTATCGACACGGCTCCAATCCACCACCTGTCCGATACCGGCTTTCAGCATCTGGTCAAGCCACAGGCGGGTGCTGCGGCCGTTGCCCTCTCGGAACGGGTGGGCGATATTCATCTCCACATACTTCTCGATGATCTCGTCAAAGGCGGACTGGGGCATCTTGTCGATGTTTCCAAGCGCCGCCTCCAGATACATCAGCGGCGCAAAGCGGAAATTGCCCTTTGCCAGATTCAACGTGCGCAGTTCACCGGCAAAGTCATAAATATCCTCGAACAGCGCCTTATGAATGGCTTGCAGTGACGTGAATCTGCCGGGTGCCAGCTTATCCAGAGCGCCGCTTTCAAACAGTTCCACGGCCTTCCTTTTGCTGATCCGCTCCTCCTCGCGGGCAAGCTCGGCGGAGTTGGTGATACCAAGTTTATTTTCAAGTGCCATTGTGGGCCTCCCTGCGTTTTATGAAATAGACTTTTAGTGTGTATTCCAAAATCGGTGCACAGCGCATCCTGCCTATACTCTTATAAAATAATTATACCATAAAACGCTGTATCCACAAGCAATATTTCGATGCTTGCGTCCCAGAAGCGGGAATTGATCGATATAACAAAAACGGGCGCGCAGCCTTGAGAAAGGAGGCTGCGCGCTCTGCTTTTTGTCGTTGGCCTTGTTCAGACGGCATATATCTTGGAATAAGCTATCTCAAAGCCGCTTTGCGATCTGCCAGATCACCCGCTGTGCTGTCGTGACTGCGGCAATGTCTTCCTTCGTGGCAAAGCCGCGGGTGTTGACAACATGAGCGATTTGATTGATGTTATTTCCAATGCCGGCGAGTTGACGCCGGATTTCGGCGTATTCAGCGAGTGGTCGGGATCGGAGGTTCATGCCAGAGATCAGCGCACGGAGGAATACTTCCATTGGGAAGCCAGAGAGCATAGCCTGCTGTTTCAAATGTTCATGCTCCTGCTCATTCAAACGGAGCGATATTTTGATTGGTCGTTTTCTCATGATCGTTTTTCCTTTCAATTCATAAGGGGTTATAGGGGAATTGCTTCCCCTAACAAGCGCATTTGGACGGCCAAATGCTATGCTTGCGAATTCAGCTTCTGTATAGCGGTTTCATTTTTGTGACAACGCTGTTGTAAAATTAACTTCTTGATTTATTGGTGTCCAATTGGTATAATAATTGCAAGAAACTTTTGAGGTGAATGACCGTGCTACACGAGGAACGAACTGCAAATATTCTTATCAACAAGGCGGGTGGAAACGCCGGTCCGGATGCCAAGGGCTACCGCGTGGCTCTGCCATCTGCTTGGATGAAGGCCCTGGGTATCTCTGAGGACAGCCGCACCGTAACGCTGCAATTTGATGGGGAAAGCATCACCATCCGCCGCCCTGCCGTGTCTGATTACGATGTCTTTCTGGCCAATGCCCGAAGCAGCGCTCACGCCCTCCTGATCCTGTACTACTACGATGGGAACAAGCTCTGTACGAAGATCTGCGCTGACCAAACCACTCATCAACTTGCCATCGAAAACGAGGTCAGTTCTCCCCTTTCCACCGCTTTCGGCGTGAACCGCAAGCCCACATGGGACGATCTGCAAACCTTCTTGAAAGACCGCTGTGTGCCGCAGGAGCGGGACGGTTTGAAATATTACCTGTCTGACTTGGGACTGGACTGCTATGACCCGCTGGCGATCATCCGCAAGACCGAAGGGCGCATGGCAGAGGATTCGTGCTGGATCAAAATTGTGGAGGGCTGAATATGTCGATCAGACTGACAACGGGAAGCCGCATCGCGGAAACTTCGTCTAAGGGCAATCAGGAAAAATGGCTGGCAGATGGCCGCTGGTACAAGCTGGATCTGTTCGGCTACGAGGGACTGGCTGAAGCCGTGACCTCTGCGCTGCTGGCACAAACCAATACAGATGCGCTGGGCTTTCGCTATGTGACCTACCGCATGGAGCGGATGGAAGTCCACGGACACATCCGAAACGGCTGTTCCAGTGCCAATTTTCTACGTCAGGGCGAGGCCATCCTGACCCTTGCGGAACTGCTGCGAAAAGGCGTTGGCCCGGACTGGCAGACCGCGGTAAACCGCCTGCCCAATCTTCAGAGCCGCCTTGCGTGGTTGGTGGAGCAGGTTGAGCGGCTGACGGGACTTGACCGCTTCGGCACCTATCTGACGCTGCTGTTCGAGGTGGATATGCTGTTCGGCAACGAGGACCGGCATCTGAACAACATCGCTGTGCTGCGCTGCGGTGATGGCTTTGACTACTGCCCCATCTTCGACTTTGGTGCGGGCCTGCTGTCCAACACACGGGACTATCCCATGGAGATCGAGCCTGACGCATTGGTGCGGCAGCTCAAGGCTCAGCCCATGAAAACGGGCTTTGTCCGACAGGTCCATGCGGCCCAAAATCTCTATGGGCCGCAGCTTCGCTGCGACTTTGCCGAAAAAGAGATCATGGCGGCCCTTTCAGAGCCGCTGGAGTTTTACGCCAAGCGGGATGTTCCTTATATCCGTGACCGTGTGACGGCCTGCATCAAATTCCAGCGGAAAAAGTTATTCTGATTTTCTGCCGTCCTCCCGCAGCCACGCGCCCCGCAGCACCATGCGGAGATACGCCGCCCGCCCGATGCCGTGGTCCTGCGCGGTGCGGGTGAGCCGCTCATATTCTGCCTGCGTCAAGCGGAGATTTACCTGCTTCTCCCGTAAGTTCTCTTTGTTCTTCATCTGATGATCCTCCCTATTATTCTTTTTTCGGCTTGGTATATATTTATCTCAGTATCGCTCTACTCAGTCTTATTAGACGCTGAAAATCAGCGTTCAGGTGCGCTGATTTTCAGCGTTCTTGAAATTCGAAAATCGAAAGTCAAGAAATTCGGTTTTCGAATTTCAGAGGGTACAGTGCAGACGGCTTCCCCAACCCCTGCCGTTTCCGGCGCAACAGGCCAGCTTGCTCCAGTTCGGATAGCAGCTTCTCCGCCTTGTTGTGGGCGCAGCCCAAGTCCTCCATAATACGGTTGATGCCATAGTAAACAAAGGCGCGCCCTTGCTGATCGAACCACCCGCTTTTGCGGGAAAGTCCCATTTTGTCCAGCAATAACCCGTAAAGTAATTTTGCTTCACAACTTATGTTTTTGAATGGTTCCTCCGTAAACAGCACCTTTGGAACACGGTAAAATGTAAATAGCTCTGATTCATGCTCGTAGAAATAATCCATATTGTTCCTCCTTGCCCATTCGGGCATAAAAATAGCGGAGGCAGGCATTTGACCTGTCTCCGCTTGCGTTGATTTTTTGCTTTTGTTTCCTTCTTGGGGCATTATTTGGACTCTCGCAGGATCTCAAGCGCGGCGCTTTTGATGTTGTTCATCGCACCTACCCACGCCATTTGATCCCGCGCCTTCAAGTCCTCGTTGATGCCCTGTGCTTCCGCCATCTGGCGTATGATGGTTTCCAGCAGCTTGTCCTCCGTGGTGTCCGGCTCCGGCGGCAAAAGGCAGGGATAATACTGCTCGCCCCGTAGCTCGTAGTAAAGACCGTTCTCAAAAATGATCGGCGGCAATGGCGGTAAATTCTGCTCCATAATCCTCGCTCCTTTCTGCCGTCATTGTACGGAAAAGTGCCGTATAGCGCCAGTGTGCGAAAATCATCGCTCTCCCCTGTCCTTCGCGCGGTAACGGGCCTCCAGCAGCTTGATGATCTCCCGCTCCATCTGCTGTGCGGAATAATTGCGCGGGAAATACTTCCGCAGCGACTCGGTTTTGATGCGGATTTGCTCTTTCTGATTGGGCTTTTCCTCGGTGAGAATGGCGTACAGTACCTCCGGCGTCAGTTTTGCCTCGCGGGAAAGCTGCTTCATGCGGAGTGCCTGTGACAGCGATGGTGTGGCGTCCTCCCGCCCGATCAAGTCCCACAGCTCCGCCTGCTCGTCGCGGGTGAGATAGGACAGCTCCACGGCGGGAGAAAAGGCGATGCGTCCGTCGTCCACCATCTGGAGCAGCGGCAGAACAAGGTTGGTCAGGCGAATGTAACGTTTTACCTGTGTCTGACTGTCATTACAATCTTTACCAATATCACGAGTTACTAACTTTGGACCAACTCGGTCTGAAGTTAAATCATTCCGCTGTCCTTGTCGTTTCATTGCCTCCAGTTTCATCTTGTAGGCGAATGCCTTTTCGCTTGGCAGCAGGTTTTCCCGCTGAAGGTTGCTGTCCACCATCAGGACCACCGCTTCATCGTCGGTCATTTCCCGCACCAGCACCGGCACGGTGGACAGGCCCAATTTCTGCGCCGCCAAGCGCCGCCGATGCCCGCTGACCAACTCGTAGCCCTCCCCTTTTGGCCGGGCCAACAAGGGCGATAGAATGCCGTGGACACGGATGCTCTCGGTAAGCTCGTCCATGGCAGCGTCCTCCCGCACCTGATAGGGATGCTTTTCAAAAGGCGACAGCTTGTCCGGTGGAAGCTGCGAGATAAATTCCTTCACCATACCGCCCCTCCCTCCGAAAGCGCGGCGGACACGTTCACATGGTAGTGAAGGTCGGAGCCGCGATAGTGGTAGTCCGCGTCAAAGGAATGGAGCCAACCGGCATTTTGCACATTCGCGTTTCCCCTCTCTTTTTCGGCCTGTAACCCTTGCGGCGCAAGGCTTTTTCGTACTTGTGCCCCTTGGGCTTCCACGGTCGGCACAGAGGAGCTGGGGCATCTTGAGATGGTCGGCACCATCGTCCATCAGCTCACGCGGAACCTCACGGTAGATCAGATCAAGGAGGCCGGCTTCGATACCTATTTCGTCGACCACACGACCGGCGTGTTCCCGCAGTTCGCCTCCGGCTATCCGTGGTCGGCGGCGACGATGCAGGTCACGGGCGATACCATCGCCGACCTCACCGAGGACCTCGCCGCCGAGCAGAAGGCGCGCGTGACCTACGATAACATCCTGCGCCTTTCCGACGATCCCGACGTCAACGACGTCATCAAGTTCCTGCGTGCGCGCGAGATCGTGCACTTCCAGCGCTTCGGCGAGGGGCTGCGGCTTGCCAAGGAAAAGCTCGACGAGAAGAACGTCTACTTCGTCAACCCCAGCTTCGACCGATAAAGGAATGGGAGGGCGTCCCTGCGGACGTCCTCCCGATGTCATGCCTTTTGCGTGAGCAGCTCCGCGAGCCGCCTGCGCTTCGTGCGCTGGTCGCCCTCGATGTGGAGCTTGGAATAGATCTGGTTTACATATTGCTTGACGCTTCCCTCGGAGAGAAACAGCTTTTCCGCGATCTCCCGGTTCGTCAGCCGCTGTGCCATCAGGCCGACCAGCGCATATTCCCGCTCCGTCAGCACGGCGAACGCTGCGGGGCGGACCGTCCCGCTCTGCCGCCGCTCCCCTGCCTCGCCCAGCGCGAGCACCCGCGCCGTGAGCGCGGTCTGCGGTCCTGCGGCAAGCAGCGGCTTGAGATAGCGGTAGTTCTCCGCAAACGGCATCACGATGCCGTCCGGCGCGGCGTCGGCAAGCGCCTGCGCCAGCAGCGTCTCGGCTTCCCCGCGCTTGCCCAGCCGCTCATAGGCCGACGCGGTCTGAAGGCGAACGTGCAGTGCGACGAGCGCGTAGTGCATCCCCTCGCACAGGGCGAGCAGACCTTCGCTGCGGCCGATCACCTTGGCGTAAGCGCCCTGGGCAAGATACACCTGATTTTCGATCATCTCGATCATCGGCCGGCCCGGCGCGAGGATGCTGACCGAGGCGAGGCGGTGCTCGGCAAAGACCTCCGGAATTTGTTCCATCTCGCCCCGCAGAGCGTGGCAGTAGGCGCTGACGGCGTTCCAGAGGTTGAGCCACGAGGCGTTGTGGTGCCGCAGCAGTTCCGTGCGGCGCTCGGCAAAGCTGCGGTGCGGCCCGACCTCCGCGTACCGGGAGAGGCGCTGCGCGAGGAAGTCGCAGCAGAGCGCCATATTCTCCTGCCCGTTGCCCTCGATCTGCGCATAGGCGCTCTCCAGCGCGATGTGCGCGTCGGTGAAGCGTCCCTGCACAAAGGCGGCCTCGGCGCGCATGATGGTCTCCGCGCCCTGACCGTGACCGTTGGTGATCTTATAGTAGTGCGGCATACATTCGGCCATCTCGGCAAGCTCGCCCGCAAGCTCGCCCGGGGCGCGGTAGAACATCATCAGCACGGACGGCGAGCTGAAGGTCCATCCGCCGCTCGAGCGGATGCTGATGGCGGGACGGGACATCTGCGCGCTGGCACTGCGGTGCAGACGGCTCATGGCGCTGATGTCGTTATAGCAGAGGAAGCTCATGATAAGGTCGCATTCGCCCAGCAGGTTGCCGCGCTCCTCCGCGGGCAGCTCGGGATGCTCCTCCAGTGCGGCGAGCAGGAGCGCCTTGAGCTCCAGCATTTTCGGGATATTGCGCCAGTTGAACATACTGCGCATCAACACCAGAAGTGCGAACGGATGCGCCTTCAGTGCATCGGCGGGACATTCATCGAGAGCGGCCGGCACCTCCGACGGGGGCAGCGACGCGAGCAGGATGCCCGCATCCTCCTGCACCACGCGCAGCAGCGCGTCGTAGTCTCCGCAGCGCCGGTAGGCCGCCATGGCGTGAAGATACTGCCCTCGCCCCTCGTACCATGCGCCGTAGCGCTCCCGGCAGCGCCGCTGCGTCTCCGCGTCCAGCGTCCGGAAGGTGCGCTCCGCACATTCCTTCATCATGTGATGGAAGCGGTAGGTCACGCCGTCCGGCAGACGCTTGACAAAGGCGTTCTGCGCGGTCAGCACGGCGAGCAGCTCCTCCGCGTCGGCGTCCCCGGTGACAAAGCGCGCCATTTCCGCGGTAAATTCGTCGGCAAGACCCATCACCGCGAGAAATTCCTGCTGCCGCTGCGGCAGAGGCTCGATCATGGCGGCGGTGAACATGGTGAAAATATCGGAATCACGTTCGGGCAGCGCCCCATGCTCGGAGAGCGTCCGCAGGTTCAGGTAGACGGCGGAGAACCAGCCCTCGCTGGAGTAGAGCAGCGATTCCGCCTGCGCGTCGGAAAGCTCCGTGCCGCAGCGGTGCGCGTAAACGGCCAGCTCCGTATGGTTCAGCCGCAGCTGCTCTGTGCCGAGCCGGTAGACCCTCGCCCCCAGCCGGACGATCTCTGCGGCGGGCAGAAAGCGGTCGCGGCTGGCGATGATCAGGTGGACGTTGGCGGGCAGGCGGCCCGCAAGCATACAGAGAAAGGCGGTCACGCGTTGGTCTGTGAGCAGGTGAAAATCGTCGATGAACAGATAGCAGGGCGTTTCCCCCGCCAGCTCATGGCAGAGATCGTCCGCCAGCAGGCCTCCGCCGGCGGCGTCCGTGGGACAGGCATACTCCCGCAGCAGGTCGATGCCCGCGCGGGCAAAGGCGTCCTGCGCGCTCCGCCAGAAGATCGCAAGATTGTCGGAATACACGCTGATGCGGACGACGCGCAGCGGCCCGGCCTTTGCGCGCTCCTCCAGATACCAGTTCACCGCGGTGGTCTTTCCGTAGCCCATCGGGGCGACCACGGTGGTCAGCGCGCAGCGGGAGATCGGCCGCAGGCTCTCCTGCAGCCGCTCGGATATGTAGATGGTGTTCAGCTTCCACTTTGGCTTTGGCATGGTGCTTCCTCCGTGCGGCGATGTGCTCTGACCACATTTTATACGAAAACCGGCCCGCTCGCAAGCGGCAAAAAGAAAAGAGGAATGCGCGGCATCCCTCTTTTCTTCTCTGCTGTTTTATGCGTTGATGGCCTCGTCATAGACGGCGGTGGCGGCGGAATAGCTCGTCAGGAGCTTATCGCGGAAGGTGTTGACCAGCTCCTCGTTTCCGTACACGGAGAGCACGCTCTGCCCGACCGTGACGATGACCAGCTTATCCGGGAAGCCGCACATCCAGCGCTTGGCCTGAATGGTCGTGCGCAGGTCGTCCGCGAGCCTGGTGACGTTGTTCGCGTCGGCGACATGGAACGCGCCGCAGGTGAAGGTGTTCAGATTCATCATGTGAACGAGCGAGGCGGCGCTGTCGATGAGCGAAGCGTCGTCCGCCGGGAAGGTGAGCAGATAGCTGAGGCTGTCGGCATTGCTCACGTCGAAGCTGCCGGGCGCGCCGTCTACGGCGTGCTCGGAATCCCCACCGGCGGCAGGGAACTTTTCTTCATCGCTGTATGTATTCCAGATCGCGTTGAGGATCGTCAGCGCGTCGTCGACAGCCGCGGCGGGCTTGTCCTCTGCCGGGGTCTCGGGCTTGGGCGTCTCGGTCGGCGGCTGCTCTGTGGGCGTTTCTTCCGCAGGCTTTTCAGCCGGCTTGGGCTCGGGCTTCTGCTCAGGCTGCTTGGCAGGCTCCTTTTCCGGCTCCCCGGCAGGCTCCTGCTTGGGCTTGCTGTTGTCAGCCGGCTGCGTCTGCTCCGGCTTGCTGTCCGCCGGCTCCTGCTCTGTTGGCTGCGTCTGCTCGGGCTGCTCCGGCTCGTCGGGCGTCTCGGTCGTTCCGCCGGGCTGCGGATCTCCACTGCCCTGCTCCTGCGAAGGCACGTTGCCGTCGTCGGTCGGCGCGGCGTCCTTGCTGCCGCAGGCGGCGAGAGACAGCAGCATCGTGAGGATGAGAATGAGGGAAAGCGTTCGTTTCATGCGAATGGTTCTCCTTGATAGATCGTTCTTTTGACCGCGTGCCGCGGCCCTGCATGAATAGACGAAGGAAAGCAGAAAAAGTTCCGGATTTTTCGATGTTTTTTTTCGGGCGCGTTTTGCTCAGCCCACGCGCAGCTCGTAGTTGACGATATCGAGGTAGCGGCCGAATTTCAGCCCCACCTCATGCAGGGTGCCGGAGTAGGTGAAGCCGAATTTCTCATGCAGGCGGACGCTGGCCGCGTTGCCGCCCGCGATGACGGAAACGACCGTGTGCGTGTCCGCGTCCTCGCGCGCCAGACGGAGAACGGCCTCCATCAACGCGCTCGCAATGCCGCGGCCGCGGCTCTCGGGCGCGACGTAAACGGAAAGCTCAACGGTTTGCAGATAGGCGTCGAAGTCGCGGTAGGGCGAGAGCGAGGCGTAGCCGAGGACCTTACCGTCCTCCTCCGCCACGAGCAGCGGATGGTTGCCGGTGTTGTGCGCGGCGAACCACGCCTCCCCCACCGCGCCCGCGCGGGGCTCTACGTCGAAGGTCGCCGTGCCGTTTTTCACCTCATAGTTGTAAATGTCGAGCATCGCGGAAAGATCGCGGCGCTCTGCCGTGCGAATGTTCATCAAATGCTCTCCTTTTCAGGAAAACAGGCCGAGCTGTTCGCCGCTTTCGCCGTTTTCCGGATCGTCCTCGGCCTTGCCGCCGAGCAGCGCCAGAAATTCGTCCTCCGTGAGCACCGGAACGCCCAGCTCCTGCGCCTTGCGCAGCTTGCTTCCGGCGGCCTCTCCGGCGACCACATAGCTTGTCTTTTTGGAGACGGAGCCGGCGGCCTTGCCGCCGTGGTCGGCGATGAGCGCCTCGGCCTCGTCGCGCGTGAAGCGCGTGAGTGAGCCGGTGAGCACAAAGGTCTTGCCCGCAAAGCGCAGGTCCTGCGGGGCTTCCGTGCTGGACATGTTGACGCCTGCGTTTTTCAGGCTTTCGATGAGGTCGCGGGACTGCCCGTCCGCGAACCAGCGCTGCAGGAACTGCGCGGTGATCTCGCCGATGTCATCCACGGCGGTCAGCTCCTCGACCGTGGCGTTCATCAGCGCGTCCATCGAGCCGAAGCGCTGCGCGAGCACACGCGCGGCCTTCGTGCCGATCTGGCGGATGCCGAGGGCGCAGAGCAGCTTGGAAAGATCGTTCTGCTTGGAGCGATCAATGGCGGCGACGGCGTTCTGCGCGCTCTTGAGGCCCATGCGGTCGAGCTGTGCAAGCGTTTGCACATCAAGACTGTAAAGGTCGGACGCCTTGCGGACAAGTCCGGCGTTCACCAGCTGCTCGAGCAGCGCGGGGCCGACGCCGTCAATGTCCATCGCCTCGCGCGAGGTGAAGTGTGTGAGGTTGCGCAGCAGCTGCGCGGGACACTCCGCGCCCGTGCAGCGCGTGGCGCTCTCGCCCTCGGCGCGGTAGACCGGCGCGCCGCAGACCGGACAGCGGTCCGGCAGACGGTAGGGCTGCGTGCCGTCGGGACGCTTGTCCTTCAGCACGCGCACGACCTCAGGAATGATCTCGCCCGCCTTGCGCACCACGATGGTGTCGCCGACGCGGATGTCCTTCTCGTCGATGAAGTCCTGGTTGTGGAGCGTCGCGTTCGTGACGGTCGTTCCGGCCAGATGCACCGGCTCAAAGACCGCCTTCGGCGTCAGCACGCCCGTACGGCCCACCTGCACGACGATGTCCGTCACGCGGGTCTCCTTCTCCTCGGGAGGGTACTTGTAGGCGATGGCCCAGCGCGGCACCTTGCTCGTCGAGCCGAGAATTTCACGGTCTGTAAGGCTATTCAGCTTTACAACTGCGCCGTCCATATCGTAGGGCAGCTCCGCGCGCTCCTCGCCGAGACGGCGGATCTCCGCGAGCGCGTCCTGCACGTTGTCGACCACCTTGTTGCCGATGACCTTGAATTTCTGCGTGCGCAGATAAGCAAGCGTCTCGGCGTGGGTCGTGAAAGTCCGTCCCTCGGCAAGCTGGAGGTTGAAAACGGCAATATCCAGCCGGCGCTTCGCCGCGATCCTCGGGTCAAGCTGGCGCAGCGAGCCGGCGGCGGCGTTGCGGGGATTGGCAAAGGTCTGCTCCCCGTTCTCCTCGCGCTCGGCGTTGAGCGCGGCAAAGACCTTTTTCGCCATGTAGACCTCGCCGCGCACGATGAGGCGCGGCAGCTTCTCCGGCAGCACCATGGGAATGGACTGGATCGTGCGCAGATTCTCCGTCACGTCCTCGCCCACGCGCCCATCGCCGCGCGTGGCGCCGCGGACGAACACGCCGTCGCGGTACTCGAGCGCGACGGACAGACCGTCCACCTTCGGCTCCACGCTGTATTCGATGTGCTCGAGCTGCTCGCGCACCTTCTCGTCGAAGTCCACGACCTCGGCGTCGGAGAAGGAGTCCTGCAGGCTCTCGAGCGGGACGGCGTGCGTCACCGGCTCGAACTTCGTCAGCGCCATGCCGCCCACGCGCTGCGTGGGCGAGTCCGGCGTGATCTCCTCGGGGTGCTCCTTCTCCAGATTGGCCAGCTCGCGCTGGAGCATATCGTATTCATAGTCGCTGATGCTCGGCTCGTCGAGCACATAGTAGCGGTACGAGTGTGCGTTGAGCGTGTCGCGCAGCTCCTTTATGCGTTCCTTGTAGTCCATGGCGTTCTCCCCTTTTATCCGGCGTTGTTCATAATGAAGTCCTCGGCGGTGGAGGACATATCCTCGCGTGTGTCGAAGTAGGTGTAGGTATCCGGCACGGAGCCGACGATGACCGTCTCGGCGACGGCGCAGCGGTTGGTGACCTTGGTGACGGTCGAAAAGCCCGGCAGCAGGACGCTCACATACACGTCCACCACCAGCCGGATCTCGTGGCGCGTCTGGTTGATGCCCGCGGAGGCGAAGGCATTCTCAAAGTGCGCCGAGGACGAGCCGACCGACTGCATTTTGATGTGCAGGAGCGGCCCGCGGCCCGCGAGCAGCGGCGAGCCGGTCAGGCTCCCGAGCGGGATGGCCAGCTCGCGCGTGGAGACCTCCGAGAGCCTTTGCAGCACGTCCGCGAGCACGGCGGACTGCAATCGGTTGAACTCCGCCATGTTGCTCTTGACCGCCGTGATGTGTCCCTCGTTGTCCTTTTCCAGCGAGATCAGGCGGTCGTAGTCCACACCGGCGTCGTAGAGCGTTTCGTTCACCGAGGTGTTCACAACGCGCGTGACGGCGTTCGAGACGCGCGCGGTGGCAAGGCTCGTGAGAATGGGCCGAAGCTGCGTCATCGCGGTGACGGCGAGCGCGATGAGCGCGGCGCAGACAAGGAAAAGCAGCAGCCGGCGTTTCTCCCGCCCCGTCATGCCGCGGCGCATATAGCGGCGCATGGGCGTTCCCCCTTTCGGGAGAATCTATGCGCCCACGGCTTTTCCCTATTCGCCGAGCTTTTTCACCATTTCCTTGTAGACCCTGCCGCGCTCCATAAAGTTCGCGTAGCAGTCGAAGGCGGCGCAGGCGGGCGAGAGCGTCACCACATCGCCGCTCTCGGCGCAGAAGTAGGCGGCGTCCACCGCCTCCCGCAGGTCCTTGCAGCGGAGGATCCGCGGCCGAGCGGCCGCGGTCTCATAGGCTTCGCTCTCCACCACCGCGCGCTCGATGGCGTCGGCGGTCGCGCCGCAGAGGATGAGCGTCTTGACGTGCTCGACCACCTCGGGCGCAAGGGGTGCAAAGGGAATGTGCTTGTCATACCCGCCCGCGATCAGCACGACCTTGTGCGGGAAGGCGCGCAGCCCTGCGATGGTGCGCGTGGGACTGGTGGCGATGGAATCGTTGTAATAGCGGACGCCGTGCAGCTCGCGCACGAACTCGATGCGGTGCTCCACTCCGGCAAACTCCCGCGCGACACGGCGGACGGTCTCATCGCGCACAAGTCCGTCCACGGCAAGGAGCGCCGCCATATAGTTTTCCACATTGTGCCAGCCGGGAAGGCGGATGTCCGCCAGCGGCAGGACCTCGCGTTCCCCTGCCGCATCGCGCAGCCAGATCGCGCCGCCGCGCACGAACGCGCCGTCGGCGACCTCCTCCTGCCGCGAGAACAGGCGCGCACGTCCGACCGCCTTGCCGCTCAGATCGCGCGTGATGGCGTTGTCGGCGTTGAAGATGGCGGTGTCCCGCGCGCTCTGGTGCAGGTAAATATTTTCCTTGGACGCGATGTACTCCGCCATGTCGCGGTGCACGTCCAGATGGTTCGGGGCGAGGTTCGTCAGCACCGCGACCTGCGGCGAGTACGGCATATCCATCAGCTGGAACGATGAAAGCTCCAGCACCGCAAGATCGTCCGGCGTCATCTGCTCCGCGTCCGCGAGCAGCGGACGGCCGATGTTGCCGCCGAGCCACACGCGCCGTCCCTCGGCCTTGAGAAGCTCGGCAATGACGCTCGCGGTGGTGGTCTTGCCGTCGCTGCCGGTCACGCCGAGAATGGGACACGGACAGACGGCGAAGAACGCCTCCATCTCGCTCGTGATGGCCGCGCCGTGCGCCTTCGCCTCCAGCAGCTCCGGCACGTCGGGCCGCATCCCGGGCGTACGGAAGACGACGTCCGCGTCCAGATCGCGCAGATAGCCCTCGCCGAGGTGCAGCACCGCGCCGAGCGCCTCGTAGTGCGCCGCCGCGCCGCCGAGCGCCGCGCGCTCCTTCCTGTCGCAGGCGATGACCTTCACACCGTTCCGCGCCAGCAGCTCCACGAGCGGACGGTTGCTCACGCCGAGGCCGATGACCGCGGCGGTCTTTCCCTTCATGCCTTGCAGATATTCGTGCAGCGTCATACACAAATACTCCCCTCTGAACATTCGCAATATATAAAATTATACCGCGCCTGCCGTATTTTATCAACGATTTCCCTGCACAAATTTTTGTTTCTTGACTTTGCCCGCTTCGTCCTTTACAATAAGGAGCGCGAGTAAGACAGGCGGTCGCGCGGCAAAGCCGAAAGGCTTGCTGTGAGGAAAGTCCGGGCTCCACAGGGCAAGGATAACGGGTAACGCCCGCCCAGAGCGATCTGAGGAAAAGTGCAACAGAAATAGACCGCCCGAGGTATGCAAGTATCTCAGGTAAGGATGGAAAGGTGCGGTAAGAGCGCACCCGTCGGCTCGAGAGTGTCCGACGCTGTAAACTCTATCCGGAGCAACACCGGTATGGGAGCAGGGGCTTCGCGCCCCAGGGTCGGCCCGACCGCTCCCGGGGTGGCTGGAGCGCCGCGGCAACGCGGCGCGTAGATAGATGACTGCCAGATACAGAACCCGGCTTACAGTCTTGCTCGCACGAAATATGGAAGGGGACGGCACGCTGCCGTCCCCTTCGCCTTGCTCACAGGGTGTAGTCCTTCATCCAGTCGTTTCGCCCCGCGGCGGACGGCGCGGGGACTTCCACCTCGCCCCGTGCGCGGGCGTAGCGCTGCGCCGCGCCCTGACTGCGGCGCTCGCGCTGGCGCTCCCACTTCTTTGTGTCGCGCTCGATGCTGTTTGCCATGAAGCGGAACGCCATGCGCGTCTGTTCGTCGAGCGCCGGATAGGAGGCGAGCGCGGTCTCCGGTGAAAGCGGCTGCTTTGCCGTCCGTTCGGCGTAGTCGAACAGCGCCAGGAGCAGCTCGCCGCGCTGGGCCGCACAGAGCGCGGCAAGGCTGGATGCGGCGTCAAAGTAAAGAACAAAGCCTTTTTTCTCGGTCATGTGGTTTTCCTCCTTGCCGGTAAGGGAAAAACCGCGTTCTGATGCCGGTTTTGGTGCAACAAAAGCGGAAAAGCTCTCAGAATTTTCTAAATTTACAAAGGACTCGATGCTTTGAAAGCATGAACAGGATTGCCGTTATAGTGATAGTAACAGGGATAGTAAGAGTAAAAGTTATTGCTATAGTAAGAGTGATGGCGCTTCCGGCGCGGTGCGCCGTGCGGCGCAGAAAAGAAAAAAACAACCCCCGCCGGTTATTTCACGGCAGAGGTTGTTCTGTATATCGCAGTCAGAGCATCGTATATCATGACTGGTTTCCAAGAACGGCTGAAACCCTTGCTATATAAGGCTTAGTCCTCGGTCTCCCAGTTGTGGTAGGTGTTCTGCACGTCCTCGTTGTCCTCGAGCATATCGAGCAGCTTTTCCATGTTCTTGACGTCCTCCTCGCTCGTGAGCTTGACGTAGGTCTGCGGGATGAGGCTGATGTCGGCGCTGGCAAAGGTGTAGCCCTTGGCTTCGAGCGCGGCGATGACGTCGTTGAAGGCGTCGGGATCGGTGGTGATCTCAAACACGGGACCGTCGGCGGTGAAGTCGGCTGCGCCGGCCTCGAGCGCGTCCATCATGACGGTGTCCTCATCGTAGTCGCCGTCCTCGTTGTCGATGATGATGACGCCCTTGCGGTCGAACGACCAGCTCACGCAGCCCTGCGCGCCCATGCCCTTGCCGAACTTGTCGAAGTAGTGGCGGACCTCGGGCGCGGTGCGCTGGCGGTTATCGGTCAGCGCCTCGACGATGACGGCGACGCCGCCGGGGCCGTAGCCCTCGTAGGTGACGGACTCGTAGTTGTCCGTGTTGCCGGAGCCGAGCGCCTTGTCGATGGTGCGCTTGATGTTGTCGTTGGGCATATTGTTCGCCTTGGCCTTGGCGATGACGGTGGCGAGGCGGGAGTTATTCGCCGGGTCGCCGCTGCCGCCCTGCTTGACGGCGACGATGATCTCCTTGGCGATCTTGGTGAACGCCGCGCTGCGCTTGGCGTCCGCCGCGCCCTTGGTCTTTTGGATATTGTGCC
>OLQV01001381.1_pt1 | contig 18520 bp, 18 predicted proteins | sample 1672371 | NCBI WGS metagenome assembly OLQV01 (sample SAMEA3136676, study PRJEB25190) | human gut metagenome
ACCTCTGTTTCCCACGCAAGAGATTCCGAAAATTGCTTGAATGTCTTAAAGTCCAGAAATGCCGTAACATATATTTTCCCAGCCGTAACACCAGTCGTCATTTCCTCGATTTCTTTGATACGCTTAGGCTCCATTGGTCCAACGGATGTAACCGATTCGATAAAGTATAGCCAATCCTTGTTTTCAGCGTAGAGGACAACATCGGGCATCTTGTCGTGCAACGTTATTTCAAAGCCCAAAGCGCGGAGCTTGTTCACGTTCTTAACCAAGTCCTTCTCTGTGGTATCCCCAACGTACAGGCATTCGGAGTTGGGCGCGAAACGGGGCGCAAATTCCTCGATAATAGCCTTTTGCAGTTGGTTGTGCTTGCCCGGCGAGAATGTGAAGCCTTCGCCATTGATTTTTACAGGCATTTTTCGCATAGTCCGTTTGGAGGCATAGAGGTCAACAAGAGAGTCGTGGTTTTCCATAAAACGCACCAAACTTCTCTCCCAGTCTGCAGTACCGAATCTCTGAATCAAGTGAAGCATCTCATCCGTTAAGCGATACCGATAGTTGGGGCTGTTGGTTGCCTTTCCGTTATCCTCAATGAACGCCGCATTTCTGAAATGGTGCATGGCTTGTTTGCGGAAGGTTTCACGACTATTCTCTGCGTAGGTTGTTCCGTAATTGCTGTTTGCGAACGCAATGACATCGTGAATCCGAATCCAATTATTTGCGGCAGACTCCCATGCCTTTTCTTCTGTCAGATTAGCCATTGCAAGCAGTACACAGCAACACATACCGTTTTGCTGTTTCGCTGGAACTTTCAACGAACTCAGAATTTCTTTTGCTTCCTCTAATTTGCTCATATATAGCTCCTCAAAATATTGTCACAAGTTGCTTCCGACATATCTCTAACACGGATCAATTCTTTTCCCATCGCCTCAATCGTATTCATAGGGGGAACTGGCATGGAATTTATCTCGGTGGAGTTCACCTGTGTAGATCCGTTCAAGATGCGATAGTAGCTGTCATACAGCGTAGAATTGAATAGCACATAGAGTCCATAGACAACACACTCTGATAACTCGCGGAGTCCACTGATAAAATTGATTTTATTCTGTGTACTGATCTCCGTATATTCAGGATGCTTTCTGGCTAAGTACACACCACACTGCAGGCGGCGGTGTTCCTCTTTTGCTGTAAAACGCTTCACGAACAAGTAGTTGGTGTTCTCCTGTAGAAGTCCGCGCTGTTCAGTAACGATGTACTCATGTTCCTTTCCAGCAGGAAATATTACCTTTCCGTCCTGAATGTGCTGGGAATAAAACAGTGGAACTGCATCGGTTTCGGCTGAATCACGCAATGCTTCACGATTCCGGAAATCAACCGTTAACCCTGTTTTCATTTTTAACCCAATGTCAGGAAGGGTATCTGTCCATCGGTTTAGTTCATTCAGAGTTTGGACTTCCTCAGTGTTCGTCACCAGATAGACATAGGACTCATCCCCATTTACTACTGTAGAATAGGGAGCTTCAAAAACAGTTCGATTAGAGAAGTCAGCATTACTCTGTGTAGTCGTAATAGTAATTGTATTTGGTTTATTTTGTGTCTTCTTTGCTTTAATGATGATAGTTTCCTGTAAAACGCTTTCTTTCTCAAATACTTTATCCCTGCTGACAAATAGATGGATATGTTCTAATGCGCCTTCTTCAAAGAAACGTTTGCGGAATTGCTTAAAGTACGCACCGGATGTCCATGAGCGAGGGATGATATATACCATCTCTCCGTCCACCTTGAGATTGAACATGCTCATGGCCGCAAACAAAAAGTATAGGTTAGGCGCACCGTAACATACATCTGGCATTGCGGTTGCCTCTGGCGCATCTTTGGCAATTTTCATATAAGGCGGATTGCCAATAATCATATCGAACTTATCTGTATCCGGACTTGCACCCAGCATACCATTGTACTCAAGCATTTGACTGAGAATGTAATTATCAGTTACAATTCTAAAAGAAACTTTTTTCGTTGTATGATTGCACACCCACTCCAAATTTGAACGCAACAAGTCCACAATGTTGGAATCATTTTCGTAGCAGACCAGCTCAATGGAATCAATCTCGGCGTTTGACTCCAGTCGTTCAAGGAGTGCAACCGAAAGAATTCCTGAACCAGCACCCGGATCGAGGATACTGAGAGAAGTGCAGCCTTCGGGAATCGAAAAAAGCCCTGCCATAAAAACGGCAGTTTCTTTGCTTGTGAAAAACTGCCCATATTTCTTTCTTTTGGACTTTGGCATGTGGTCAATGTACTCGACCGTAGCCGCACAAACATGGTCAATCATTTTCATCATTTATAAACTCCACTATGTCGCCAATGCCGCAATCTAATGCAGCGCAAATCTTATACAAACTCTCCATTGATATAGCTTCGTTTTTTCCCATCTTGGCAAGCACATTGAAGCTGATACCGGAGGCATCTTTCAAATCCGTCCGGTTCATTTTCTTGTCGATCAACAGCTTCCAGAGCTTATCGTAGGAAATAGGCATTGCAATTCTCCGTTCCAAATTTAGACTGATTGCATTATAGCACAAAACGACGATGTTCGCAAGATAATCTCATCAGAACGTGAGATGTCCTCTGCAAAGAAAAAGCCGCCCACAGGAGCCTCCGAACTCCTGCGGACGGCTGCGGCTAATGCGGTCTTATACTCGCCCTTTCAATCCATTTTTCTTGGCAAGCTCACTTGCTGCCTGTCGGCGCTCGTTTGAATACGGCGCAGTCAGACGAACAGCGAATCGTCTGCGGTCAATCTCGAAGGTCAGGCAGCCCTGTTCATCATCGTCGATCTGCCCGCACAGGTCGGGATGCTTTGCCGCGTACTTTGCCAGCCGCTTTTTGAGCGCGGTATTGTGTGTCTGGATTTCGACGGTTTTGCTGGCTTCGTCAAAATAGATGCAGGTCGTTTTCTGCCTCTTAGTCAGTCCGGTTTTCATATTGCCTCCGTTTCTGCCTGTTCTGCAAAAACAGGCGCATTTTCAAGTTTTTTTGTCAACTCTACACCTGCAAAAGCAGGTTGATTTTTGAATGGGGAGCGCCCGGACAATACGCTGCTCGATCTGGACGCTCCCATTCGATAAAATCCGTTTTTCTCAGCTCAACACGGCATCAGCGGGCATCGTCACGCATTGCTGTTTTTTCTCTGCGCGGACGGAAGAAATGCCAGAGGTTATTGTGCTGGATCACGTCCTCATAGCGTTGAATTTTTCCGCGAAGCTCTGCGTTTTCACGTTCCAGATCCGATGTTCGGAGCTTGCCGCGAACGGATTTGTACTCGGAAAGCTCCTGCTTCAAACCGGCAATCTCTTCCTTGAGCCTTGCAATCAGCCTGTTTGCCGCGTCCAGAGCCTTTTGCAGTTTGGATTCCTTTTTCTCAGCTACAACGAACTTTTTCGCAAGCGTAGACAGGTGTTCAAAATCCTCACGCTCCACGGCAATCTTGGTAGAGAAGGGAATGGGCTTTGCCTCAATCTTTTCGATAGCTGCCACATTGATCTGCTGATTCTGAATTTTTTTGATCTGCTTGCCGAGCGTCGCTGCCTGCTGCTCCTGCTGTCGGTTCTGCTCCGTGAGTTCTGCCAGCCGCGCCTGCTCCTGCTGCACCTTAAACTGCGTCACGGTCAGGTGTTCCTCAGAGCTGCCGCGTTCGCCTCGCTCCACATCGTCGTACCCGGCGTCGCGCATATACCGGAAGAAATCATCCTGCAAAACGCTGTAGGATTTTTTGAGAACGGGCTTGCCCTTTACACTCAAAATCGGCTCGCCGTTCTCGTCCAGCGCGGGCTTGGAAGCCCACTTCTTGCTCATGCTGACCTGCTGGATTATCTCCTTGACCGTTCCCACCAGAGATTTATCCTTGCAGCGTTTCGACCACAGGATTTGCTTCTCTACGACAGGGATATAGACCACATGAAGGTGGTAGTGGTACACGTCCCGCCCCAAAGCATCCGACATGGCGCGGTTGCGCTCGTCGGCGTGCATGACCGCCGATAGGATGTACTGCTCGCCGCCCACAATTTTGATTGCAGCTTTGTAGGCATCGGCGTAAAATTGTTTTGCAAATTCATAGCCGCCGTGGTTGAAAAAGTAGGCGGAGTTGACGTCGAAGATCAGCTCTCCGAATTTCTCAGCATCCGCTTTCAGACCGCGGGTGGAAATCACGCCGTCAGAGCGCATCTGCTCGAACATCTCCTTATACCCGGCGGTTGGCGTTTTGAAATGGACGTTGTATGGCGTCCGGTCAGGAACGATGTCCTGATTGACATACGACGATTTTTCACGCTCATTATGCGCCTGTGCGTTGTCGATATCTGTATCTTTCATTCTTGCGTTTCTTGCGCTGGTACGGTGGATACCGTCGCCTCTTGCCATAGGCAGTTTACCTCCTGATTTCAGATTGTGCAGGACGGGAGAGCTTTCGGGGAGGCACTTCTGCGGAAGTGTAATAACCCACTATGATACTTTCATCCTGCGGCTGCAAAGTATCGTGGGCTCTCCGAGGGGGAACGGGGAATGCGGCTTCTGCGGAAGCCTCTGCCGTGGCTTGCAAGTAGTACCCACTTTGCAAAATCCACGGCGTGACTGCCAGCCTTTCAGCAATCGAATTTGCTTCAACGCTGCCGCCCACAGGCAGAGAGAATTTTGAAAATCCTCTCCGCCATCCATCTCAAACTCTGCGGATTTTTCGATGGGGACGGGGGACACGAGGAGACAGCAGCCAGTGCATTGCCTTGTCTGCCAGCCACAGGAGCGTGGCACGCTCCTGTCACAGCTCCCACGGAGGAACAGTCCAACGATAGCTCTGCGGAACGCCGCGCCGGTCAAGATATTCCTGCCGTGCCTGTTCGCGTTCTTCCTCAGTCGGTGCCGCTTTGTACCGGGAATAGAGTTGCCGGTTCAGCATGGCGTCGAGCTTCTGCTCCAAGCCTCGACAGATTTCTTCTTCGTATTCATCCTCGCCCCGCAGATGGTACATGGCGAGGTCGAGGAACAGGCCATAGGGGATTTGCACAGTTTTCATGTTACTTCGCTCCTTTCCGCGACGGTCGCAACGATTGCGACGGCTGTTTTGGCGGTATCATTTTCACCGTTGCAACCGTCGCAGCCGTTGCGCAGTTTATTCATTTGCGGTTACGAAAGCCAGTGTGATGCGTCGCCCCTCGTGCCGAACCTTGTTCTCATAGCGGACGTGGTATTCATCAAGAAGTCTTCCAGACTTTACATTCAGATACTTGCTCAGTACGTTTGCCGCCATGCCAACATGGACAGCATCGGCAAGTTCAGAGGGTGATCCTGTCCATACCGGCTGTTCTGCGGACACCAGACCAGAGACAGCTTCCAGAATATGATCGGGTGGCTCTTTGTGCAGTTCGTTGTCCACCTTTTCGAGATTCCAGATCTGCGTATCGGCGTCCTTTCTCAGATAGAGGATCTGATCCTGCTGGTCGCGCCCCACCACGTCGATAGTTGCCTCCAGCGCTGTGCGCTTTTTCTTCTGCATGAGAAGCGACCCATCTGCACAGCCGAGCAACCCTGTCGTACCGGAGATCATTTCAAAGCTGTCACCAGCAGGCTGCTTGCGAGTATGGTGGACAGTCAGGACACAGATACAGTGCTTGTCGGCAAACTGCTTGAGTCGACCGATGATCTCATAGTCGCTTGCATAGCTGTATGCCTCGCCGCCGACCTCGCGGATTTTCTGCATGGTGTCGATGATAATGAGCCTGGTGTCGGGGTGTTCCCGCACGAAGTTCTCAAGCTGCTCGTCCAGCCCGTTTCCAATCTTGCCCGCAGCGGTTGCAAAGTGCAGCCGGTCGGTGTCGTTGACCCCGTACATCATAAACATTCGGCTCTGGATACGCTGAAAATCGTCCTCCAAGGCAAGGTATAGCACCGTGCCGGGATGGACTTCGCAGCCCCACAGGGCTTCTCCGGTGCTGACATGATAGGCAATCTGCGCCACCAGAAATGACTTGCCGATCTTCGGCGCACCTGCAAGGATGTATGCGCCCGCGTAGAGCAAGCCGTCAATAATCGGCGGCCTGCTCTGATATGCGGTCTGGTACAGCTCTGTCGTGGAGATCGTGTGCAAATAATGCGGATCGGTCAACCGCTGCATCCTGCGGTAGATTTCGTCCAGACTTTCCTCGTTGTTTTGAAAATCACCGTTGATTTCTTCTTCAAAAGCGGATATACTGTTCTCAGTTGAATTGTGAAACGACTGCCCATCATCTGCGCCAACAGATGAGCCTTGGGCAGTCATTTTCTTTTTTTCATCGATCATAGGCAATATCCTCCTGCATTCCTTTCATAATGGTTGTGATCATCTGAATGGTGTCCAACAGTTCCTCGTTTACACCTTGCCCGGCTTCGATCCGGCGCAGTTCGTCCAGCACAGCAGCCAGCTGATCTCGCAGTGCCTTATAAACTCTTGGATTTCCCTGCACCACCACATCCCGACAAAGCAGCCGACGGATGATATAATCCTGCTTGGTCAATCCGGTGAGCTTGACTGCTGTTTCAATCTGGGCATCCTCCTCAGGGGAGACCCGGAAAGATACGGCCTTGTTTCTCCAACGGTTGTGCTTGTCCAAATTCTTTGCTGACATTCTTAATTACCCCTTTCCATATTTAATTTATCTGCCATTTCCGTTTGCTTGGACGGAAACAGGTGCGCATAATTGTAAGTGATATCAATGCTCTCATGACCCACCCGGTCTGCGATGGCTGTGGCAGAGAACCCCATGTCGATCAAAAGCGAAACCGCGCTATGACGAATATCGTGGATTCTGATGCGCGGCACCCCGGCTTCTTTGGCTCCCCGGTCCATCTCCCGGTGGAGATAACTCTTGGTGACGGTGAACATCCGGTCATCCGGCCCGATCCCGTAGAGCATCTTGATGTAATCCTGGATTTCCTCGGCCAGAAATTGCGGCATGGTGATGACCCGATTGCTCTTTTCGGTTTTGGGGGCGGTAATCAGATCTTGACCGTTCAGCCGCTGATAGGACTTATTGATGGTGACGGTGCGCTTCTCAAAGTCAAAGTCTGCTGGGGTCAGGGCCAGCAGCTCCCCCTCTCGGATACCGCACCAGTAGAGCATCTCAAAGGCATAGAAGGACATGGGCTTGTCCATCATCACCTCGGCAAATTTCAGGTACTGCTCCTTGGTCCAGAACATCATCTCCCGATTTTTCTTTTTGCCCATGCTGCCTGCCTTCTTGCAGGGATTCTCCCGGAGGTTGTAGTACCGAACCGCGTGGTTGAAGATGGCGCTGAGTTGGTTATGGACCGTCTTGAGGTACACAGGCGAGTAGGGTTTACCGTTCTCGTCCTTGTGATTCAGCATCTCGTTTTGCCAGGTGATGATCTGCTGGGCAGTAATGTTGTACATCTTCAGCCTGCCGAAGTAGGGCAACAGCTTGGTACGGATAATATGGTCCTTAGTGGCCCAGGTGTTTTCCTTGAGCCGGGTCTTCATATCCGCCGTGTAGAGGTCCACGAAACTCTTAAAGGTCATGTCCAGATCGGCGCTGGTCTTATTGAGCTGTTCCCGCTCCCATGCCTGTGCCTCCCGCTTGGTCTTGAAGCCCCGCTCCTGGGTCTGCTTGCGTTCGCCGTTCCAGTCGGTGTAGCGGTAGACCGCCCGCCAGGTGTTGGTCTTTTCTTCCTTGTAGACTGCCATGATTAGCCCTCCTTTCCCGTCTTGCCGTAGCAAAACTTCTCCATGAAAAAGTTCCGGTTGACCCGCCCGGCGATGGTCAGATAGCCCTTGTCCCGGAGTTCGGCGTTGAGCTGGTGGATCACCTTGTAAGCGTGGGACTTGGAGATACCCAGCTCCTGGGCCACTACCTCCACGCGCATAAAGTTTTGTGCCTGCATTGAAAATACCTTCCTTTCCTCATTGATGGCTGCTGCGGATGGATGTTGTGTCCCATAAATGCCTCCTCACTTTCGTCCGCCACTTTTTCCCGGATGTATAACCGGGGGATTACGGCAGTTCTTTTTTGTTTATTGATTCTAAGCTATTATGCTTAGTCTATTGTCATTATACTAAGCAAAATAGCTTATGTCAATCGGAGTACGCAAAATAAATTAAATAAAATTGTTTAGGATTCTCTTGACTTTCCTAAGCATTTCTGCTATGCTTTTTATAAAGACAACCAACGATTGGAGTTGATGATATGGCGATTGGCGAACGGATTCACTTTTTCCGTCTCCTGCGGGGGATGACTCAGAAATATCTCGGTATGGCGCTGGGCTTCCCGGAAAAGTCCGCCGACGTGCGCCTGGCGCAGTATGAAACAGGATCAAGAACCCCAAAAGCAGACCTGACTGCCGCCCTAGCCCAGGTACTGGATGTCTCGCCCCATGCGCTCTCTGTCCCGGACATAGACTCCTATGTGGGACTCATGCACACTCTGTTTACCCTGGAGGATAACTACGGGCTCAAGATCAGCGAGATGGATGGAGAAGTCTGCTTGAAGGTTGATGTGCGGAAGAGCAAGGACGCCGCCCGGCTGCACGAGATGCTCTGTTCCTGGCAGCAGGCCGCTGCCATGCTAGAGGCGGGTGAAATCTCCAAAGAGGACTATGACAAGTGGCGCTACCACTATCCGGAGTTTGACAAAGCCCAGAACTATGTGAAGGTGCCGCCCCAGGACCTCTTTTGACCCTTTCACTGGTAGGCCACGGGAGAGGCTGTTTGTTGCACAGAATGATAATAAAAAGAAAAAGAGAGCTAACTGACTAATCAAAATCAGTTAGCTCTCTTTTTATGAATAATGAAAAAATGTTGTCATTTTGTTGTCACGGGGCAATTCCGCAACGCAAAAGTCCAGCATTTTCAAGGCTTTTTGGCCTTTCGGGTATTATTCCCACTCGATCGTAGCGGGGGGCTTGGAGGTGATATCGTACACGATGCGGTTTACGCCGGCGACCTCGTTTACGATACGGCTGGAGGCCTTATCGAGGACGTCATACGGGATGCGCGCCCAGTCAGCGGTCATAAAGTCGCTCGTGGTAACGCCGCGCAGCGCGAGAGCGTAATCGTAAGTGCGGCTGTCGCCCATGACGCCGACCGTGCGGGTGTTGGTCAGAACGGCGAAGTACTGGTTGATCTGGGTGTCCAGACCTGCATTTGCGATCTCCTCACGGAAAATCGCGTCCGCCTCGCGCAGAATGTCGCACTTCTCCTTGGTGATCTCGCCGGTGATGCGGATGCCGAGACCGGGACCCGGGAACGGCTGGCGCATAACGAGATACTTCGGCAGACCGAGCTCAAAGCCGAGCTGACGGACCTCGTCCTTGAACAGCATGCGCAGCGGCTCGATGATCTCCTTGAAGTCGACGAAATCCGGCAGACCGCCGACGTTGTGATGGCTCTTGATGACGGCTGCGTCATCCTTGCCGGACTCGATGACGTCCGGATAGATGGTGCCCTGTGCGAGGTAATCCACCTTGCCGACCTTCGCGCCGATCTCCTTGCCCATCTTCTCGAAGGTGCGGATGAACTGCGCGCCGATCGCCTTGCGCTTGTCCTCGGGGTCGGTCAGACCCTTGAGCGCGGCAAGGAACTCGTCCTCTTCGTTCATGCGGATGAGGTTGAGGTTCCACTTGGAGAACGCCTCCTCGACCTCGTCACCCTCGTTCTTGCGCATCAGACCGTGGTCTACGAATACGCAGGTCAGCTGATCGCCGACCGCCTCCGCGAGCAGAGCGGCCGCAACAGAGGAGTCAACGCCGCCGGACAGCGCGAGCAGGATCTTGCCGTCGCCGACCTTTTCGCGGATCGCCTTGATCGAGGTGTTCTTGTAGTCCTCCATGGTCCAGTCGCCCTTGGCGTGGCAGATCTCATAGAGGAAGTTCTTCAGCATCAGAGAGCCGTTTTCGGTGTGGTTTACCTCGGGATGATACTGAACGCCGTAGAAGCCGCGCGCTTCATTTGCGATAGCGGCGGTCGGGCAGGCATCGGTGTGTGCGACGAGTTCGAAGCCCTCCGGAACCTTTGCCATGTAGTCGCCGTGGCTCATCCAGGAAATACCCTCGGCGGGCAGACCCTTGAACAGCTTGCAGCCGGTGTTGTAGAAGGTGTGGGTCTTGCCGTATTCACGCGCGGTGTCCTCCTGTGCGGCGGTGACCTGACCGCCGAGGGTGTGCGCCATGAGCTGGCAGCCGTAGCAGATGCCGAGCACCGGGATGCCGAGGTCGAACAGCGCCGGGTCGCACTTCGGGGAGGTCTCCTCGTAAACGCTGTTCGGACCGCCGGTGAAGATAATGCCGATCGGGTTCATGGCCTTGATCTCCTCGATCGAGGTCTTGTACGGCTTTACCTCACAGAATACATTATGTTCGCGGACGCGGCGCGCAATCAGCTGATTATACTGACCGCCGAAATCCAGCACAAGAACGAGCTGATGATTTTCCATCGTCAATCTCCTTTCGTATTGATACTCTTATACATATAATAAAATTATGCCACAATCGCAGGCATTCGACAAGTGCTTTTTCAATATTTCGCCGGATTTTATAGGGTTGATTGCAGGGAGAAGGCTTCGCTCCCGGTTTTTCGTCAAAACAGCGAATAGAAAGAGGCGGAGCGGTGCAGACTGAGATGGAAATAACTGTACGGAAAGGAAGAATCCCATTGAAAGACAGGAGACTGCTGACGGCGGCGCTGCTGCTCCCGCTGACCGTTTTGCTGCTGTTCGCAGCGCTTGCAGGCGGCGCAGCATCCGCCGGGGCGGCCGGCGCGCAGCCGCAGGTGCAGGACATCGCGTTCGAGACCTGCGTGGGCGCGTCGACCGAAGCCGCGCTGAGCGCACAGGACGCAGACGGGGATGTGGTGCTGTTTCAGCTGACTGAGCGGCCGCGTCTCGGCACAGCGGAGATCGAGGACGACCGCATCATCTATACGCCCGGCGCGCGCACGGGAAAGGATGAATTCAGCTATACTGCGGTAGACGCGGAGGGAAATGCCGCTGCACCGGCAAAGATTACGGTCCGCATCGGGAAAAACCGGGCCGGACTGACGTATTCCGACATGGAGGGCGACCCGGCGCACTATGCGGCGCTGTGCCTTGCCGCGCGCGGCATCATGCAGGGCGAGCGCATCGGAGACTGTGCGTTTTTCCGCCCGTCGCAGACCGTGACGCGCAGCGAGTTTATCGCGATGGCGGCATCTGCGGCGAAGCTCCGGATAAAGCCAACCGACCGCACGGATTTCGCTGACGACAGCGGACTTTCCGCGTGGGCCAGACCGTATATCAGTGCGGCGGCGGCAGACGGACTGGTCTGCGGCTACGAGACCGCCGGAGTGCTCAATGAGATTCGCGGACAGAACCCGATCACGCTCGCGGAGGCGAGCGTCGTCACGGCGAACCTGCTGGGCGATGCCGCAGGCGTCCGCGAGGTGATGGCGGCGGAGCATGACGAGGCGGCAGACTGGGCGCAGCGGGCGGTCTCCGCGATGGCGCGTGCGGAAATTCTGGACGAAAGCACGGCCTCGGGCAGTGCCTCCGCGCCGCTCACCCGGAGAGATGCGTGCGTAATGCTCTGCCGCGCGATCGAACGGCTGCAATAACGGCAGGGAGCGGCGGCTGGCCCAAGGCAGAAGTAGACTTTATCGACAGATTGGTTTATAATAGGTCTGAATCAGTGAAAATATGACAGAACGTCAAGAGAAAGGATGGAGCTGTTTGAAAGAGAAACAGCCTGCCGGGCAGATCGACTTTGCCGAGGGCAGCGTGCGCCGCAAAACGCTGGCGCTTGCCGCGCCCATGCTCATCGCGCAGGTGCTTAATCTGCTCTATAATATAGTTGACCGTATCTATATCGGCAAAATCCCGGGGGAGGGCACGGCTGCGCTCGCAGGGCTTGGCCTGTGCTTCCCGGTGGTTACGATCGTGACCGCGTTCGCCAATCTGTTCGGCGCGGGCGGCGCGCCGCTGTGCTCGATCGCGCGCGGAAAAGGAAACCGCGAGAGCGCGCAGAGCATCATGCGCAACGCTTATTTCATGCTGCTCGTGAGCGGCGCGGTGCTGACGGCGGTCGGTCTCGTCTTTCACAGGCCGCTGCTGTATCTGTTCGGCGCGAGCGATGCGACGTATCCGTATGCGGCGTCTTATCTGACGGTTTACCTGCTCGGCACGCTGTGCGTGATGACGTCGCTCGGACTGAACCCGTACATAAACTGTCAGGGCTTTGCGAAGATCGGCATGCTGACCGTTGTCGTGGGTGCGGCGGCGAACATCGTGCTCGACCCGGTCTTTATTTTTGTCCTGCATCTCGGTGTGCGCGGCGCGGCCATCGCGACCGTCATTTCGCAGATGCTTTCGGCGCTGTGGGTGCTGCGCTTCCTGACCGGCAGGCAGGCGGAGCTAAAAATAGGCTTCCGCGGCTTTCAGCCGGATTTCGCCTGTATCCGGCGCATCGCGACGCTCGGCGTTTCGAGCTTTGTGATGTCGTTCACGGACAGCCTTGTACAGATCGCGTGCAACGCGACGCTGCTCACGTTCGGCGGCGATATTTATATCAGCGTCATGACCGTGCTGAATTCCGTGCGGCAGATCGCGCAGACGCCGGTCATGGCGATCGCAGACGGCGCGACGGCGGTCATCAGCTTCAACTACGGCGCGAAGGCCTACAGCCGCGTGCGCGGCGCCATCCGGTTTATGACGCAGCTTGCTTTTGGCTATACTGCGCTGAGCTGGCTGCTGATCTCGCTGTTCCCGGCGGCTTTTATCCGGATCTTCAATCAGGATGCCGCCATGCTGCGCGCGGCGATCCCGTCGCTCCACATCTATTTCTTCGGCTTTGTCATGATGGCGTTCCAGTATTCCGGTCAGAGCACATTCAAATCGCTGAACAGGGCCGGCTTTGCGGTTTTCTTCTCGCTTCTCCGCAAGGCGTTCATCGTCGTTCCGCTCACACTTGTGCTGCCGCGCGTTGCCGGACTCGGCGTAAACGGTGTTTTTGCGGCCGAGCCGATCTCCAATCTGATCGGCGGACTTGCGTGCTATATCACGATGCGGTGCACGGTCATGCGTGAGCTGGAGCACCGGGAAAGCATGCAGCGCAGACAGACGAAAAAATAATTTCGGATTTTTTCGAAAAACCTGTTGACAATTCGGGCAAAGTGTAGTATCCTAACATAGTCGTCACTGAGTGACACACGAAACACTGAAAAGTGACCGGCTATGGAAGTTTAGCTCAGCTGGGAGAGCATCTGCCTTACAAGCAGAGGGTCAGCGGTTCGAGCCCGTTAACTTCCACCAACAGAAAAGCTCCTAAACCTTGTGGTTTGGGAGCTTTTTATCTGTTAATTTGAACTTTTTACAGCGTCGCAAGGGAAGCGGCGCTTTTTTTGTTTTTGTGTGAATGCGGTTTTTTTGGGGTTTTTACGGGTGCAGGATGTGGGACTAAGTGTGGGAGTGAAAATCAACGGATAGAGACGACTTTTTTCTGCGCTTTCTTCCTGCTCTCGGTCGCAAAACTGAGCACCTTTAACGAGGCGTTCGTGAACGCTTCATCGGAGAGGTGCGTATAAATATGCGACGTCATGGTAATTGACTTGTGCCCCAGAAAGTCTTTGGCAACGTTGATCGGCACGCCGGCGGACTGCAAATCAGTCGCGTATGTATGCCGCAGGCAGTACGGCGTGAGATCGTCAGCCACGACGGACGTCGCCGGGTCGATCGCGCCGCGTACCATCTGCGCGCCCATGTCGAGGTCAAGCGCCTGCTTGAACGAGCGCCACATCTGCTTCATGGACGTTTCGGTGTGCGGTCTGCCGGTAGTCGGCTGCGTAAAAAGATAGCCGCTACTCTTTTCCTCGACCTTGTGCCAGAGATCGCGCGCGGTCTTTACCCGGACGGAGTACCGCTTGCCATTATAGCTAAACGTTTTGCGGAAACATCCGTCTGATGTGTTTGTTTTATTGTAAAACATCTTTGGTTGTAAAATAAGAGGGGAGAATGCACTCGCTAACGCTCATCGGCTGCAGCCGGTGGGCGTAATTTTTATATTTAGAACTCGCGTATCAGTACGCGCGGGATACCGATAATACGGCATCTTTCCGGGGCGGTGCCCTCGATCCGTCTGGGCGGGTAAGACGGGTTTCAGGGGTACAAGCTCCAGCCAATCCTCGCTCTGAACGTAGTTGATGCGTTTGATGGTCATTTCGTCATCGCCATAGCTGATGACTCCGATCTCGCCACTGTGGTTCATGGTGTTCTGCTTGAGCACCAGCACGATATCACCATCACGGAAATCAGGATACATACTGCCACCGCGGACATGCATAGCGCAGAAATCCTCCGGCTTGCGGCCCTTGAGATAGGTGTCGGGAACTTTGACCATTTTCTCTTTTGATTCTTTCTCCTAATGTCAGAACAAACACCCTTACTTTATATCAAAATATCAAACATTCGATTGGTTGTGATTAGTGTACCACCTGCGTGATTATAAATCACACAAGGAGGTGTAAAACATAAACGCCTGAACCTATCAGGAACTCCGTCATAGGGCAAGAACGACCTGATGCGGATGTATTCGAACATGGTATCGCTAACACTGGAGCAAGTCGCAAAAATCCACGGTTTTACCGACAAGCACAAAGCCAAGCGCATAATCGGCGCACCGAGAGTGTCCGGCGAGCATCGCGTGATGTACTATCTTGGCGACGTTGCGACCGACATCGCCAAGCGGCGTATTGGCATTGCACGATAAAATGTACAAGAAAGAAGATTCAATGTAAAACAACAACTTCGCAGCCAATCTGACTGCAGTCGAGAAGCACAGCTGCGGCATCAAGCCGAGCAAGCGTCTTTACTTCTGCTGGACGGAGGAGCAGCTCGAACAGCTGACTGCTCTGTGGGATACGACGTTAAGAACCTGTAAACGGGCAACCGTCTGCAGATACGCTATCCGGTCATCTACGGCGGCGACGGCACCCGACCGTCCGGTGAGCCGTTCGTTCTGGAGTGCAAGGGGCACTGGGTCACAAGCAGAAGCCGCAGTGCGTGCATATTTCCAACGTCCATGCCGACCTGCCGCCGACCGACGTTTACTCCGGTATGTATGCCCGCGTGACCGTCAACTTCTTCCCGTATGACGCTTCCGGCAACCGCGGCGTAGGCTTCGGTCTGGGCGCGGTATCAGTACGGTGAGGACCTCGTGAAGAAGCCTGCCGAGGCTATGCAGGAGTAAAGCGAAACCCCTCCGAGAACTGGTTTTATGCCGGCTCCTGGAGGGGCTGTTTTTATTCAGTTGCCTTCGGCGTATCTCCGTCAAAGATTACATGAGCAAAGCGGAAACGCTGCGTAACATCAGGGTACTTCTCGTGATCCACCTCGGAGGCGAACATATCATACGGCCGCGCATAAATTTTGAAGTCGCCGTAGAGCGCCTGATAGATCACCAGCGGTTCGCCGGTTTCCGTGTGCGTGGCGACGGCAAGCACTTGATACAGCTTGTTCTTGAAATGCAGGTATTTTTCACCAACCAGAATTTTTCTTGAAGCCATTCATATTTCCTCCAATCCTATATTTTTATTATAACAGAGAGGAGGGCAAAGAAAAAGAGCACACCCGCAATCAGGTGTGCTCTATTCTGATGGTTAATGCGAAAACATTCCGAACTATGAAAAAAGTTTGTATCTTCGCATTATGGTGGACTTGAAGGGGATCGAACCCTCGACCTCTCGGATGCGAACCGAACGCTCTCCCAAACTGAGCTACAAGCCCGAATATATGTGTCAAGAAAAGCGTTTTGAGCAAACTCAACTGAACAGGGAAGAACGGGGACTGCTTTCTGTACCGCTTCTGCTCCCAACTGAGCGAATCGCCTGAATGTCAGCTTCTCGCAAGCAATTTACCGATCAAACCGAATTCTATTCGTTTAACTCGTTAAACTACTCTTGACAATTATTAATTATAACGGTAGAATAATTTCATGTCAAGCACTTTTTCCGGTGCAAAGCAAAAACAGCGTGCAGCAGCCAGCTGTGCCAAAAGGAGAATTTAACATGAAAAACAGCGAAAAAACAATGGAAAAGATCGTAGCGCTCTGCAAGGGCCGCGGCTTCGTATACTCCGGCTCGGAGATTTACGGCGGTCTTGCAAACACCTGGGACTACGGTCCGCTCGGCGTTGAGTTCAAGAACAACGTCAAGGCAGCATGGCGCAAGAAATTTGTGCAGGAGAGCCAGTACAATGTAGGTCTTGACTCCGCGATTCTGATGAACCCGATGACCTGGGTTGCTTCCGGTCATGTTGGCGGCTTCTCTGACCCGCTGATGGACTGCAGGGAGTGCAAGGAGCGTTTCCGTGCCGACAAGGTAATTGAGGACTGGTGTGCTGAGAACAACTACGATCTCGGCAAGAGTGTTGACGCACTCAGCCAGGCTGAGATGAAGGCATTCATCGACGAGCATGAGATCGCATGCCCGACCTGCGGCAAGCACAACTGGACCGACATCCGTCAGTTCAATCTGATGTTCAAGACCTTCCAGGGCGTTACCGAGAACGCGAAGAACGAGCTGTATCTGCGTCCGGAGACCGCACAGGGCATCTTCGTAAACTTCCAGAATATCCAGCGCACCACCCGTAAGAAGATTCCGTTCGGCGTTGGTCAGGTAGGCAAGTCCTTCCGCAACGAGATCACGCCGGGCAACTTCACCTTCCGTACCCGCGAGTTTGAGCAGATGGAGCTGGAGTTCTTCTGCAAGCCGGGCACCGACCTTGAGTGGTTCAAGTACTGGAAGGATTACTGCCACAACTTCCTGCTGTCTCTCGGCATGAAGGACGAGAACCTGCGTCTGCGCGACCATGATCCGGAGGAGCTGTCTCACTACTCCAACGCTACCACCGATATCGAGTTTATGTTCCCGTTTGGCTGGGGCGAGCTGTGGGGCATTGCCGACCGCACCAATTTCGACCTGACCCAGCATCAGAACACCTCGGGTGTTTCGATGGAATACTTCGATCAGGAAGCAAATGAGAAGTATATTCCGTATGTTATCGAGCCTTCGCTTGGTGCTGACCGTGTTGCACTGGCCTTCCTGTGCGACGCTTACGACGAGGAAGTCGTAGGTCAGGACAAGAACGGCAAGGACGATGTTCGTACCGTTCTGCGTCTGCATCCGGCTCTGGCACCGTTCAAGGCTGCTGTACTGCCGCTGTCCAAGAAGCTGACCGACAAGGCTATGCCGATCTGGCAGGAGCTGGCTAAGCAGTTCTCTGTTGATTTTGACGATGCAGGCTCTATCGGTAAGCGCTACCGCCGTGAGGACGAGATCGGTACGCCGTACTGCGTAACTGTCGATTTCGAGACCGAGCAGGATGGCTGCGTAACCGTTCGTGACCGTGATACTATGGAGCAGGAGCGCATCAAGATTGAGGAAGTTGCTGCTTATATCGCAAAGAAGATCGAGTTCTGATTTTTCGCTGCTGAACATTGATCATCAAAACCGCTGCACAATCCCTGTGCGGCGGTTTTCTTTTATTTGGATGGCGAACAGGAAACACCACCCCAAAGCCTATCGAAAAAATAGGGATTGGACCATCGGAAATTGGGCAATCTGCCGGAACGAAAAAAGTTTGCCGGAAAGGGTTGACAGAAGAGGGGGAGTTTAGTATAATCATAGCAATCCCAGTGAAATAATATGAATTCAGGAGACGCGGTTATGCGATACTACTTTGAAAAGCTGCTCCGCTCGAATTTCCGATTTGGGCGAATGTGAACCTTCTTTTTAGTACACGAAACGAATCAATCACTTCAAACATGTATATAAAAAGGAGATTATTATCATGGCAACTATCAAGAATACCGAAAACTGGTCCTTTGAAACCAAGCAGCTGCACATCGGTCAGGAGACCGCTGATCCGGTTACCGATTCCCGTGCAGTTCCGATCTACCAGACCACTTCTTACGTTTTCCATGACAGCCAGCACGCGGCTGACCGTTTCGGTCTGGCTGACGCAGGCAATATCTACGGTCGTCTGACCAATTCCACACAGGATGTGTTTGAGAAGCGCATTGCAGCACTCGAGGGCGGTGTTGCCGCGCTGGCTACCGCTTCCGGCGCCGCAGCGATTACCTACACCATTCAGGCACTTGCTCAGGCCGGCGACCACATCGGAGCACAGAAGACCATCTACGGCGGCAGCTACAACCTGCTGGCACATACTCTGCCGCAGTTCGGCGTTGAGACCACCTTCGTTGATGCACACAATCTGGAAGAACTGGAAGGCGCTATCAAGGACAATACTAAGGCGGTTTATATCGAGACTCTCGGCAACCCGAATTCCGATATTCCGGATATCGAGGCTATCGCAAAGATTGCGCACAAGCACGGTCTGCCGCTCGTAATCGACAACACCTTCGGTACCCCGTACCTCATCCGTCCAATTGAGTACGGCGCTGATATCGTTGTTCACTCTGCTACCAAGTTCATCGGCGGCCACGGCACGACCCT
>OLQV01001388.1_pt1 | contig 18433 bp, 15 predicted proteins | sample 1672371 | NCBI WGS metagenome assembly OLQV01 (sample SAMEA3136676, study PRJEB25190) | human gut metagenome
CGCGTCTAACGCGTGGTTTTGGTATACAAAAAGCGGGACGGACCGCATGGTCCGTCCCGCCACAGGAGACTGGATATTCGCTTATTCGAGCTTGCCCGCCTTCACGCCGTTGAAGTGCTCCTTTGTCAGCTTGATGACCACGGGGCTGAGCAGCAGGATGCCGATGAGGTTCGGGATCGCCATGAGGCCGTTGAGGGTGTCGGAGATGTCCCACACCAGCTTGAGGTTGGCGACCGAGCCGGCGATGACGACGAGGCAGAAGAGAACCTGATAGGGGCGGATGATCTTGCTGCCGAAGAGGAACTCCGCGCAGCGGGTGCCGTAGAGCGCCCAGCCGAGGATGGTGGAGGTGGCGAAGAGCAGCAGGCCGACGGCAAGGATCAGGGAGCCGAGCTTGTCGCCGAATACGCTGGCAAAGCCCGCGACCGCGGTGGGCACGCCCGCGAGGTCGTTGTTGCCGTAGTTTCCGGTGGCCGCGCCGGAGCAGAGGACGACGAGGGAGGTCAGGGTGCAGATGACGATGGTGTCCATAAAGACCTCGAAGATGCCGTAGAGGCCCTGCCGGACGGGGTTCTTCTCAGAGGTGGCGGCGTGCGCGATGGGCGCGGAGCCGAGACCGGCCTCATTGGAGAAGACGCCGCGGCCGACGCCCTTGGTGATGGCGAGCTTCATGGTCACGCCCACCGCGCCGCCGACGACGGCAGAGGGGTTGAACGCGCCCTGGAAGATGCTGGCAAACACGCCGGGGATCGTGCCCGCGTTGGCGATAACGACCACGAGTGCGCAGACGATGTAGATGGCCGCCATGCCGGGGACGAGCTTTTCGGTGACCTGACCGATGCGCTTGACGCCGCCGAGGAGCACGAGCGCCACGAAAATGGCGATCACAACGCCGGTGATGAGGCCGATGATCATGTCAAACTCCTTGGCGTTCTCATGGAATGCGACCGCGACGGAGTTGACGGAGGAAGCGATGGAGTTGATCTGGGAGATGTTGCCGATGCCGAACGCGGCGAGCGCGCCGAACACGGAGAAGATGACGCCCAGCCACTTCCACTTGGGGCCGAGACCGTTCTTGATGTAGTACATCGGGCCGCCGCACCAGTCGCCCTTTTCGTTGCGCTCACGGTACTTGACCGCGAGGGTGACCTCGGCGAACTTGGTGACCATGCCGAAGAGAGCGGAGATCCACATCCAGAACACCGCGCCCGGGCCGCCGAGAATGATCGCGCCGGTGACGCCGGCGATGTTGCCCGTGCCGACCGTGGACGCCAGCGCCGTGGAGACCGCCTGCATCGGCGTGATCTCGCCCTCGCCCGCTTCGGACTTCTGGAAGATCTTGCCGATGGTGTTCTTCCACCAGTAGCCGATCTTGGAGAACTGAATGAAGCCGACGCGGAAGCTCAGGTAAATGCCCGTGCCGACCAGCAGTGCCAGCATGATGGGTCCCCATACAAAGCCGTTTACCGCACTGTTGATTTCTATGATCTTATCCATGTGATTTCCCCTCTCCTATTAAATTGCATTGCTTTCAAAAGGGCATATTGGGTCTTCCCGCCCTTTCTCCACGGTATTAAGATAGCAGATTTCACGCGCAAAAGCAACCGTCCGACGGCACTTTCTCTATTTTTGTTAAATTGGTACTTTAAAATTATTAAATTTCGTCAATATGACGATTTGGTACAATAGATAAATTCTTAACGGGGCCTTATCGTTCTTCTGTGAGATTTCGCCAATTTCCGAAAAATACTTGACAGAACGACACTCTCATGCTATCCTAACTGTACTAATACGCTTAATACAGTCAGGAGGGATGGCAGCATGGTTTCCTTCAGCGTTCTGACGGTCGGCGTAGGTGCGATCCTTGTGGTCCTGCTCGTCGCCGTCGTCGTACTTCTCAGCCGATAAGCAAATAGGAGGCACCGCTATGATCACCTTGAATTACCGCGACGCGCGCCCGATCTACGAGCAGGTGCGCGACGGGCTGCGGCGGCTGATCGTCTCCGGCGCGATCGCCGACGGGGAAAAGCTCCCCTCGGTGCGCGCGCTGGCCAGTCAGCTCGCCATCAACCCGAATACCATCCAGCGCGCCTACAGCGAGCTGGAATCGGAGGGCTACGCCGCGTCTGTCCCGGGAAAGGGCAGCTTCGCCGTGCGCCGCGAGCGCGCCGAGGACGACGGACGCCGCCTTGCGCTGATCGACACCCTGCGCGAAACGCTGCGCGAGCTGCGTGCGCTCGGCATGAGCTGTGCCGAGCTGGACGCCATCTACCGGGAGGAGGAAGAGAAATGATCGAAATTCGTGAGCTGGTGAAGACCTTTGACGGCTTTGCCGCGCTCGACGGCGCGAGCCTGACCGTGCCGCAGGGCGCGATCTACGGCCTCGTGGGGCCGAACGGCGCGGGCAAATCCACGCTGCTGCGCCACCTGACCGGCGTATACCGGCAGGACTCCGGCACCGTCTCGGTGGACGGCGCAGACGTATGGGAGAACGTGGCGGTCAAGCAGCGCATCGCCTCCATCCCCGACGACTGGCACTATTTTATGCAGTCGAGCATCCGCGACATGATGAAATTTTACCGCGGCTTCTATCCGCAGTTCAACATGGAGCGCTACGAGAAGCTGCGCGGCGTCTTTTCGCTGGACGAAAAGCAGCTCATCCGCCGTCTTTCCAAGGGAATGCAGAAGCAGGCGGCGTTCTGGATCGCCATGTGCTGTATGCCGGACTATCTCATTCTGGATGAGCCGGTGGACGGCCTCGACCCCGTGATGCGCCGTCAGGTGTGGAGCCTTATCATGCAGGACGTCGCCGAGCGCGGCACGACGGTGCTCGTCTCCAGCCACAACCTGCGCGAGCTGGAGGACGTGTGCGACCACGTCGGCATCATGAATAAGGGAAAGGTCCTGCTCGAGCGCAGCCTTTCCGAGCTGCAGGAGAACACGGTCAAAATGCAGATCGTCTTCCGGGGCGAGGGCGCGCCGGAGCTCCCCGCGGGGCTGAACCTGCTGCACGAGAGCCATCTCGGGCGCGTGTTCACCATCATCTTCCGCGGCAATACGCAGCAGATCACCGAGCGGCTCGCCGCGCTGGACCCCGTGTACATGGAGGCCGTGCCGCTGACGCTGGAGGAAATTTTCATCTATGAGCTGGGAGGTGCCGACTATGCAGTCCGCGACATCGTTCTTTAACCGCGCGCTTTTCCGCAAGAACCTGCAGCGCTTCTGGCCGCTGTGGCTGGGCTACGTCCTGATCTGGCTGCTGCTCCTGCCGCTGCCGCTGCTCAACGAGCTGGCCGACTATCACGGTGTCCCGACCGTGGCCGACGCCTCGTATTACCTGCTGCAGATCGGCGCCTACGGCGGGCTTGTGATGGGCGCCGTGTTCGGCATCTTCTTCGCCATGGCGATGTTCGCCTACCTTACCAACCCCCGCGCCACGCAGGGCTTCCATTCCATGCCTGTGCGGCGTGAGACGCTGTACGCGACCAACTACCTTACCGGCCTTGTGTGCATGGTCTCCGCGCTCGTGCTCGCCTTTGCCCTCGCGGGCATCACCGCCGCCTGCTTCGGCGCGCTGAACCTTACCGCGCTCGGTACCGCGCTGCTCGCCGCCGTGCTCTCGGTGCTGTTCTTCTACTCCTTCGCTGTGCTGTGCATGATGTTCACCGGGCAAATTCTGGCCGCGCCCGTGTTCTACGGCATCCTCAATTTCCTTGCCGTGGGTATGGAATACCTCGTGCGCACCTTTGCCGGCAACTTCCTCTACGGCTACAGCGGTTATTCCGCTCCGGAGACCTTCGCCTTCCTCTCGCCTGCCTGGGAGCTTGTCTGCGTGCTGGACGTGAGCAATGTCGCCCGCGTGGACCGCATCCTCAGCGACGGGACGTATCAGGTCATTCGGGGCGGCGAGTATATGCTCAGCGGCCTTGGCGTGCTCGGCATCTATGCTGCCGTCGGCATCGTGCTCGCCGTGCTCGGCCTGCTCGTCTACCGCCGCCGCGCGAGCGAGGCGACCGGCTCCATCGTCACCGTGGCATGGGCGCGCCCCATCTTCAAATACGGCGTGGCGGTCTGCGCCGCGTTCTCGCTCGGGCAGCTTATCTACTTCCTCGTCTTCGGTCTCAACCTCCATAACGGCCAATACTCGCTCCCCGGCACCATCGCCTGTATGCTCTTCACCGGCCTGCTCGGCTACTTCGCCGCGGAAATGCTGCTGCACAAGAGCTTCCGCGTCTGGCGCACAGGCCGCGTCGGCGCGCTGGTGTTCTCCGCCGTGCTGGTGTGCTTCGGCGTCGCCATGTCGCTCGACCTCACCGGCTACGAGGGCTATACGCCCGACGCGGAGGAGGTGGAGTTCGTCTCCGTTTATCTCTCCTCGAACGGCGACTACCTCTCCTGCAAGCTCGACGAGCCGGAGAGCATTGAGCGCACCCTCGCCGCGCACCGCGCGATGATCGCCGACAAGGCGCGCCAGCTCAGCTACGCGCGGACCACCTATGAAACGCCCGCGGACGCTCCGGTCGACAGCTATCTCTATTTCACCGTCACCTACGCGCTCACGGACGGGCGTGTCGTGCGCCGCAGCTACGTCGACTGCCGCGCCTTCTCCCGGGAGCTGAACGAGCCCGGCTCCGTCGCGCAGACGATGACGGCGCTGCTCAACTGTCCCGAGGCCGCACTCGACCGCGTGCTCGGCGAGCTGGCGGACGACAAGAGCAACGCCTATCTCACCGGCGGCTACTACGACGTCGTCAGCGACGGCGCCTACGGCGAGGACGACGGCGAGCTGACCTCCGCGCAGGCCAACACGCTCGTCTCCGCGCTGCGCCGCGACTACGAGGCGGGTCACGCCTCCAACGCCTCGCTCTTTGAGGACACGCTCTACAGCGGCAGCTTCTATGTCGAGCTGGAGCTGTGGTACAGCATCCGGGTGGACGAGAAGCCGACCAGGCAGCCGATCGACACGACCTCGAACTCGAGCGGCAGCGTCTGTGCGATCGTCACGCCGGAGATGACCTGCACGCTTGAGGCGCTTGCGGGCATGGGCATCGAAACGCCCGCGGCCGCGCGCGGCTTCTGACGCATGGCTGCACGAAAAAAGCGCAGCCGCGTCTGGCTGGAGCGGGCGGTCATCGCCGTACTCGTCCTCTGCATCGGCGCGGAGCTGGTCTACTGGTTCCGCCACCGCGCCGTTCCCGGCGCGGACGTGTCCGCGCCGGAATGGGTGGAGCAGGACATCCTGCCGCTCAACCCATACTCCCGCCCCGGCACGCCGCTCGAGACGATCGACGGCGTGGTCGTCCACTACGTCGGAAACCCCGGCACCTCGGCGGCGGCAAACCGCAGCTTCTTCGCCAATCTCGCCGTCACGCATGAGACTTACGCCAGTGCGCACTTCGTCGTGGGGCTGGAGGGCGAGGTCATTCAATGCGTCCCGCTCTCGGAGGTCGCCTACTGCTCCTCGCAGGCGAACGATCATACCGTTTCCATCGAGGTCTGCCACGCGGACGAGACAGGCGAGTTCTCCGCCGAGACGATGGCGAGCCTCCTGCGGCTGACGGCGTGGCTGTGCGAGGAATTCGATCTCGCTCCCGCCGACGTCATCCGCCACTACGACGTGACCGGCAAAATTTGTCCGAAATACTACGTCGACCACCCCGAGGCGTGGGAGGACTTCCGCTCCGCCCTCGGCGCGGTGCGCACACAGGAGAACCCTTCATGAAACATATCCCCAAAAAGCTGAGCGGCTTCGCGCTCAAATACATCGCCATGGTCTCCATGCTCTGCGACCATGCGAATATGCTCGTGATCCGGCGCGGCTTTTTCGCGCCGTTCCGCGGTGAGGACGGAAGCACGCTCATCCCGCAGAACGCGCCCGCATGGCTCGGCGCCGTGCAGGGCGTCTACCGCGTGTTTGATGTGCTGGGCCATCTCGCTTTTCCGCTCTATGTCTTCCTGCTCGCCGAGGGCTTCACGCACACACGGGACCGGAAGCGGTATTTTCTCACGCTGCTGGCCTTTGCCCTTGTCAGCGAGCCGGTCTTCAACCTCGCGCACTATGAGCAGTGGACCGGTCCCGCGCTTCAAAACGTACTCTTTACGCTCTCGCTCTCCTGTCTGGAGCTATTCGTGCTCGCACGCATTGAGTCCGACGCGGCAGAGCGCGGGAAGCGGATAGCGCTGTACGTCCTGACCTGTCTCGTCTTCGGCGCGGCGGCGTTTGCCGTCCGCAGCGAATACGTCTTTCTCGGCACGCTCTCCGCCGCGCTTTTCTATCTGCTGCGCTCGGCGGGTGTATGGCGGCTCGCGGGACTGCTCCCGCTGCTCATCGCCTCGCCGTGGGTGCTGCTGTGCGCACCGCTCCTGCTGCTCTACAGCGGCGAGCGCGGGCGGCGCGGCGGAAAATATTTCTTTTACTTTTTCTATCCCGCGCACTTTCTCCTTTTGCAGCTGCTCGGGAAATGGATCGCTACAGCCCTTGCATAAGGAAAGCGCGGAGCCTTCTGCTCCGCGCTTTTTCATCTTATTCCGACACCAGCTCGTACTCTCGCCCCGCGGCAAAGCGGGCGATCATCTCGCTCGTGAGGGCGACGCCGTTGTCACGGTAGTCGCGGCGCAGCTCCTCGCGGCTGACCCACGCGCCGTCCGCCAGCTCGAAGTTGTCGAGATGGATGGTCTCGTCGCCGTCCAGCTCGCACCAGTAGCCGAGCAGCAGCCCGCCGCCGGAGATGCCCCACGGCTGAGACTTATAGTAGCGCAGGTTTTTGATCTTGAGGCCGACCTCCTCCATCACCTCGCGGTGTACGGTCTGCTCAAAGCTCTCAGCAAACTCGGTGAAGCCCGCGACAAGCGCCGTGCGCTGCGCGCCGGGACGGTTGGCGTACTTGGTCAAAAGCAGGTAGTCCCCGTGCGTCACGGCCACGATGACCGACGGGTTGATGCGCGGGAAGATCATGTTGCCGCACTTGGGACAGCGCATCATGCGCTCGTTCCCATCGTGGACGAGCTTTTCTCCGCAGCGGCCGCAGTAGCGCGCGTCGCGGTACCACGAGCAAAGGTGCCACGCGCTCACGGCGGCGTAGGCAAGCTCCTTGGGCTTTTCCGTGCGGAAAAGGCCGATGTTGCGGTAGGAGTAGCCGTCGAGCGCACGCTCGTTTTCGTCAAAGAGCAGGTAGTATTCCCGCCCGTCGAGCTCAAAAAGATAGGTGAACGCCTCGTCGGGCTCGGTAAACTGCGCGCGCGACGGGAACTTGAGGCCGTTGTCGTCGATACGGCACAAAAGGTCCTGCCCGCGGAACTGCACCACGGCGCTGCTCTTTTTCGGCACGGCGTTCTTTTTCCACTCGTTGTAAAGATGCTTCGGCTCGATATCCTGGATCATGTCGGCTTTCCTCCCGCGTGTTTGTTCTTTCGCAGGGCTATTCTACAACGCGCGGCGGCATTTTGCAAGATGCGCGTCACTCCTGAATGACGCGCTCGGCTTCGAGCGCCGCGATCTTCTGTTTCGCGCGGCGCAGGCCGACCGGACAGTCGATGAGTCCCACGATGCACACGAGCAGAAGCAGTGAGGCCGCCGTAAGGAGAACTATCTGCGCCGAACTGAAGCGGATGGCGGCCACACCCGCGTACCGGCCGATCACGTTTGCATTCATCAGCGTTGTCAACACATTCATCAGCATCATACTTCCCCAGAAGAAGCTCATAATCAGGCCTTTGCGCAGATAACGCACGGCCTTTTTCTGCTGGGCAATGCGGGAGTCCAGATCGGAGTACAGCTCGAACGGCGTGCCGTCCGCCTTTTTGCGCAGGACGAGCAGGTCTCCCACACCGCCGACCTCTTCGATACCGAATTCCGCAAGCTCTGCTACATAAGTAAGGCGGTCCATGCCTGCCTCCTTCACCTGTACGCGGTACTCGTACTCGCCCGCCTTTCCGCGTCGATAGGTGGAAAACAGCGAGCCGAATTTTTCAAGAAGCCAGCCCTCTTTTGCCATTCGGTTTGCCTGCTCCTCGATCCGCTCGGGATCAATGGCATAGCTTGACAAATGCGGCAGCACCTTCTTGTCCTTGACCATGGCGATTCTCCTTTCACTCTTCGATCAGGCTTTTCCGCTTCAATTCTCCATACGTTATCCCCACATGGGCAGCCTGCATTGCGGTTCTTACCGCCGCGGCGGTGCCCAGCACGCCCAGCACCGCATACCAGACGATGTGCTTTCCCCATAGCCGCAGCGATAAAAAACTTGGCTGGTGATAGGTCTCTCTTAGGTCGGCATACATCGCGTCAAAGCTGACAGCCAGATCATACCAGACCCACGTGTTATAGAACCAGTCCGCCGCTAGCAGCGCAAACGCGACCGCCAGAATGATCTTTATCCGCATCAGTCGCCGCGCGTCCATGATCTGCGCATCGAGGTCAGAATAGAGCGTAAACGGCGCACCGTCCGCTCTCTTGCGCAGTACAAGGAATGAACCCATATCGCCGACCTTCTCGACGCCCATGTCCGCGAGCATTTTCACATAGTCGGTACGCTGGCCGTCACGCGATTCGTAGATGTACTGCACGCGGTATTCATACTCGTTCGGCTCGCCGCGGCGATAGGTGTAAGTGCCATAGGTACACTTTTCCAGCAACCAGCCCTGCGCCGCCAGACGTGCAAATTTGCGCTCCAGTTCCCCCGGTTCCAAAAAACAATAAGGAAGGTGCCAGACCCGCTTTGTGTCCTTTTCCATCGTTATCCTCCTCTCAGTTCCATTCGCTTGTCAGCTTGTCGCCGTTTTGCGTCAGCTCATGCAGTCTTCTCAGCTCCGCGCGCACAGCCTCGCGGCCCTCGGGCGTGATCTGGTACTCCTTTTTGCGTCCCTCGCTCTCGTCGCCGAGCGACACGATCCAGCCGCGCTCAGTCAGCGTCGCAAGCGCGCCGTAGAGCGTGCCCGCGGCAAGGCGCACGCGCCCGCCGCTCAGGTTTTCCACATTCTGCATGATGCCGTAGCCGTGCAGCGGCGTATCCAGCGAAAGCAAAATGTAAAAGACCGCTTCGGTCAGTGCCGTCGTTCCCATGTGCATCTCTCTTTCTTCGGCCGCCGTTATAACGGTAGCCGATATATCGTCTACCGATAAAGTATCATATTGCTCTCTCCCCGTCAACTGAAAAAACGGAATGTCGTCCCTGCCATTGCCAACGGTTTTCCGCAACGCAAAAAGGCAGGGAATGCTTCCGCATTCCCTGCCAAAATAACTTATCCCGCCGCCCACAGGCGGCCAAAAGCGTCGCAAACTTTCGCGTCCGCAGACGCGAAATAAATTTGAATCGTAAATTCTGACGTCACCGTCGTGGCATTACGACTCCCGCGCCCTTTCGGGCGCGCCAATCGTGCCACTTCCTCGAAACCGGCTCGCTTCATCCGCCACCGGCGGCGCTTCGCCGATTTCCATGTGCGTGACAATTTACACTTCTCAGGCCGCAAGTGTGGAAAACGCCCGCCAATGGCGGGCATTTTATGCGCGCAGCGGCCTGCAAGCCCCCAATTAAAACAAAGGAGCGGCAAAGCCGCTCCTTTGTTTTAAAGTTTCGTGATAACCGGTAAAACCATCGGGCTTCTCTTCGTCGCCTTAAAAAGATAGTTGCTCACCGCGCTGCGGATCGCGCCCTTGAGTTCGTTCAGGTCGCGCCCGCGCTTGCCGCGGTAGGCCTCCGCCGTGGACATCGTGAGGTTTCTGAGGTCCTGCAGCAGTTCCTCGGAATCCTTGACGTAGATAAAGCCGCGCGTGATAATCTCCGGCTCGGCCAGAAGGTCGCCGTTCTGCGCGGAGATGGGCAGCACGACGACGACCATGCCGTCTTCCGCCAGATGCTTGCGGTCGCGCAGCACGACCGCGCCGACGTCGCCGACGCCGTAGCCGTCGACAAACACCTCGCCCGCGGGCGCATAACCGGGCACGCACTTCATCGAGCGCGCGCCGATCTCGACGGCGTCGCCGTTGTCGCAAATCACAATATTCTTGCGGTCCATGCCCATCTGGAGAGCGAGATCCTTGTGCAGCTGGAGCATGCGCTGCTCGCCGTGCACGGGGATGAAATACTTGGGCTTTGTCAGCGCGTGGATGATCTTGAGCTCCTCCTGGCACGCATGGCCCGAGACGTGCAGCATGTCCGCGCGGTCGTAGATGACCTCAACGCCCTTGCGGAAGAGCTCGTTGATGACACGCGAGACGGTGTTCTCGTTGCCGGGGATGGCGCTCGCCGAGATGATGACGCGGTCGCCGGGGCCGACCTCGATCTGCTTGTGCTGGACATCTCCTCGCCCTGCGAGCCGGTGGTGACGATGACCTGCTTTTCCAGCGGCATCGACTTGATCTTGTTGATGTCGACCACGGTGTTTTTCGGCGGCTTCATGTAGCCGAGGTCCATGGCGACTTTTGTCACGTTTTCCATGCTGCGGCCCGTGACGGCGACCTTGCGCCCGCACTCCGCCGCGGCGTCCATGATCTGCTGGATACGGTGGACGTTGGAGGCGAACGTCGTGACGATGATGCGCTGTTTGCAGCCCTGGAACAGGCGGTTAAAGGTCCTGCCCACCGTGCGCTCACTCATCGTGTAGCCCGGGCGCTCGACGTTCGTCGAATCCGCGAGCAGCGCCAAAACGCCCTGCTTGCCAAGCTCGCCGAAGCGGGCAAGGTCGATGACCTCGCCGTCGATGGGCGTCGAGTCGATCTTGAAGTCGCCCGTGTGGACAACGGTGCCAAGGCCTGTGTGGATGGCGAACGCGACAGAGTCCGCGATGGAGTGGTTCACGTGGATGAACTCCACGCTGAACTTGCCGGCCTTGACGGTCATGCCGCTTTCCACCGTGACGATCTTCGTCGATTTGAGAAGGCCGTGCTCTTCGAGCTTTAAGCGGATGAGGCCCGCGGTGAGCCTCGTGCAGTAGATGGGAATATTCACCTTTTTGAGGATGTAGGGCACGGCGCCGATGTGGTCCTCGTGCCCGTGGGTGATGAACATGCCGCGGATGCGGTTCTTGTGCTTGACAAGATAGCTCACGTCGGGGATGACGCAGTCGATGCCGTACATGTCGTCGCCGGGGAAGGCCATGCCGCAGTCGACCACGATGATCTCGCCGCCGTATTCGTAAACGGTCATATTCTTGCCGATCTCATTGAGACCGCCGAGGGGGATGATTTTTAACTGTTCAGCCAATGCTGGTTCAACTCCTTTTGATTCGTTTCACAATAGAATAACGATAGATTTGTTTTGATTTTGTCATGTGCGTCCGGACCAAAAAGCGCAAAGCATTGGAGACGTCCGTGCTCTCACTTCGCCCTGCTTCACGAAGCGATCGCACCTGCGGCGCCTTTTGGATCCCTATGGACTTTCTATGAGAACCGCGAAAATGCGGTCAAAACCCGTTGCCGCGGAGGCTCTTGCGCGCATTTTTCCCGCGCGGCCATCCGCTATTGCTGGATAGTATAGCACGTTTTCCACCAAAAGTATACCACATTTTTTGTCGACGCCGAAAAATAAAATATTGATATTGTATCCGCCCGCCCCGCCGTGTTATAATGAAATGGATTATTCCCGCGGTTTGCCGCAGTAATGTCGATCATAACGGGAGGGCAGCTTCATTATGCGGAACAAAAAGATCAGCAAACTGGTAGACCCCAGCTTCCGGCTCTACTTTCTTGTCGGCTTTCTCTTTGCCGCCGTCACGGTGCGCGTGAGCATCCCGCTCGCGATCTGCGAGGCTGCGGCGATGGCGTTTCTCTGGTGGTATTTCCGCCACACGGCGCAGAAGCGCCGCGAGGGCATCCGCCAGTATATCGACGATGTGACCGATGACATGACCACCGCCGACAAGGCCTCGATGCTCTCGGCCCCGTTCGCGATGATGGTCTTCCGCCCCGACACGCAGGAGATCCTATGGAGCAACGACAGCTTCATGCAGCTCACCGGCGTGCGCGAGGATATCTTCGACAACCGCATCGACGACATTCTCCCCGATTTTCCGACGCACTGGCTGCTCGAGGGCAAGAGCGAATGCCCGGACACGGTGATGATGGGCGGGCGTCACTTCCGCGTGTTCGGCAATCTGAGCCATCCCTCCTCCCGCCGCGGCGGACAGAGCCTTCTTGCCACAACGTACTGGACGGACGTGACCGAGCAGGACTCGCTGCGCGAGGAGAACGAGAGCCGCCGCCCCATCGTCTCGATCATCGTGATCGACAACTACGAAGAGCTGATGAAGGCCGGCAGCGAGGCGTCGCGCAGCGCGGTGCTCGCCGCCATCGACGAAAAGATCAGCACATGGCTCAAGGATTCGCACAGCCTGCTGCGCAAATTCGATCGTAACCGCTACGTGCTCGTCACGACCGAGCAGGAGTATCAAAAGCTGCTTGAGGGTAAATTCTCCGTGCTCGACGCGGTGCGAAGCGTCGTCACTGAGGACGGCGTCGCCGCAACGCTCTCGATCGGCGTGGGCAAGGACGTGGATGACTACGAAACGCTCTATCAGAACGCCATGCTCTCGATCGAAATGGCGCTCTCGCGCGGCGGCGACCAGGTCGTCGTGCGCAACCGCCTTGACTTTGAATTCTACGGCGGCAAGGCCAAGTCCCCCGAAAAGCGCACGAAGGTCAAATCCCGCGTGATGGCCAACGCCCTCGGCGAGCTCATTTCCGACGCAGGCCAGATCTTCGTCATGGGCCACGCGCACGCGGACATGGATGTGGTCGGCGCGGCGGCCGGCATCTGCTGCATCGCGCGCAAGCGCGGCAAAAAGGCGCAGATCGTCATCGACATGGAGGACAACGTCGCAAAGCCGCTGCTCAGTAAGCTTGCGGCTCTTCCGGAATACAAGGACGCCTTTATCTCCGGCAACGACGCGTTCATCTCCGCCCAGCCGGGCGCGCTGCTCGTCGTGGTGGACACGAACCGCCCCGACTTTGTCGAATCCGAGCAGCTGCTTGATGCGTGCAACCGCGTGGCGGTCATCGACCACCACAGAAGAGCCGCGAATTATATCGAATCCGCCGCGCTCAACTTCCACGAGCCCTACGCCTCGAGCGCGTCCGAGCTCGTGACGGAGCTGCTGCAATACCTCGCCGACCCGACCGATTTACTGCGCGCGGAGTCCGAGGCGCTGCTCGCGGGCATCGTGCTCGACACGAAGAACTTCACGATGCGCACCGGCGGGCGCACGTTTGAAGCCGCCGCGTTCCTGCGCCGCGCGGGCGCGGACACGTCGGACGTACAGCGACTCTTCCAGAGCGACCTTGCCGGCATGATCGAGCGCTATGAGATCATTCGCCACGCAGAGCTCGTCAACGGCGACATTGCCGTTGCCGCCGTCGAAAAGGAGATCGACCGCGTGACCGCCGCCAAGACGGCCGACGAGCTTCTGACGCTCTCGGGCATTCACGCCTCGTTCGTGCTGTTCAAGAACGGCACGGGCGTGAACCTCTCAGCGAGATCGCTCGGTGAGATCAACGTACAGTTCATCATGGAAAAACTCGGCGGCGGCGGCAACTCTACTACCGCCGGCGGTCAGGTGGCCGATGCCAGCGTCGACGAGGTGCGGGCGCGTCTGCTCAACGCCATCGACGAATATATGGAAGAGTGACGCTCTTCCCCACAACGTAAATCACCCCACAAGGAGGAAACAGATATGAAAGTCATTTTAACGCAGGATGTGAGAGGTCAGGGCAAAAAGGGCCAGCTCATCGACGCAGCCGAGGGCTATGCAAGAAACTTCCTGCTGCCCCGCAAGCTCGCCGTGCTCGCCACGGCTGACGCCATCAACACCATGAACCTGAAGGAAAAGGCCCGCCGTGCCGAGGAGGCCGCGAACCGTCAGGCCGCCGTCGAAATGGGCGGCAAGCTCAAAAATGTGACCGTCAAGCTCACGGCCAAGGGCGGCAAAGAGGGCAAGCTCTTCGGTGCCATCACGAGCAAGGAGATCTCTGAGGGCCTTGCGAGCCAGTACCAGCTCGACGTGCCCAAGCAGAAGATCGTGCTCGACGAGCCCATCAAGGCTTTCGGCACCTACGAGGTCAAGGCCAAGCTCGGCTATGAAGTGAGCGCCAAGTTCTCCGTCAGCGTGAGCGAGGAGTAAGGCGCAAGATTACGCAATAAGGAGGTCTTCTCGTGGAAGATATCTTCTACCGGCAGATGCCTCATTCGCTCGAGGCCGAGCAGTCGGTGCTCGGCTCGATGCTCATCGACGCAAACTGCGTCAAGGACGTGATGGAGCAGCTCCGTCCCGATGATTTTTACTTAAAGCAGAACCGCGAGATCTTCGAGACGATCTACTCCATGTTCGTCTACTCCAAGCCCATCGACGGCGTGACCGTCGCGGGCGAGATGGAGAAAAACGGCACCTATGAGGAAAGCACGACGCGCCCGTACCTCGCCCAACTGATGGACGTGACGCCCACGAGCGCAAACGTGATGGAATACGTCGGCATCGTACGCGACAAGGCGCTGCTGCGCGCGCTCTATACCGTGGCGGGGGAAATTTCCACCATGGTGCAGGACGGCACAGGCGGCGCGTCCAGCGTGCTCGACGCGGCGGAGCAGAAAATTTACGCCGTGCGCCGCGGGCGCAGCGCGCAGAGCATGGCGAGCATCGGGGTTGTTTTGCAGGGCGTTCTGGACCATTTGAGCGAGCTGAGCGCCAACGGCGGCAAGACGCTGCCGGGTCTTCCCACGGGCTTTGGCGTACTGGACGACAAAATGAATGGCCTCAACAAATCGGACCTTGTGCTGCTGGCCGCGCGTCCCGGTATGGGTAAAACGAGTATGGCGCTCAACCTTGCGCTGAACGTCGCGCGCTCGAGCGGGCAGGCCGTGGCCGTGTTTTCGCTCGAAATGTCGCGCGAGCAGCTCGTGACGCGTATCTTATCGAATCAGGCGACGGTCGAGAACCAGCGTCTCGTGACGGGCAACCTGCGCGAGCAGGACTGGGTCAACATCGCAAACGCCGCGTCGGTCCTCTCGGGGCTCGACATTCTGATCGACGACAATCCGCTGCTCACCGTTGCCGACATGAACGCCAAGTGCCGCCGTATCGACAATTTAGGTTTGGTAGTCATCGACTACTTGCAATTGATGGCGTCCTCCGGCACGAAGGGCTACAGCGGCGAGAGCCGCCAGCAGGTGGTCAGTGATATTTCCCGTATGCTCAAGATCATGGCAAAGGAGCTGCAAGTCCCCGTGCTGTGCCTCTCCCAGCTCTCGCGTGCGAACGAAAAGCGCGAGGATAAGCGCCCCATGCTCTCCGACCTTCGTGAATCGGGCGCTATCGAGCAGGACGCGGATATCGTCATGTTCCTGTACCGCGACGATTATTACAACGAGGACTCGGAAAAACGCAACATCGCCGAGTGCATCATTGCCAAGAACCGCCACGGTGAAACGGGCAAGGTCGAGCTCGCCTGGTCGCCGCAGTATACGACGTTCTCGTCGCTCGACTACCGGCATGAAGAGGACTGAGCTGCCGCGCGCGGAAGCGCTCTGCGCGCGCTATCTCGACAAGAACCGGCCCGTGCTCGCCGCCGTGTCCGGCGGTCTGGACTCGATGTGCCTGCTGTATTTTCTGCGCGAGCAGGGGTATGACGTTTCCTGCGCGCACTTCAACCACCAGCTCCGTGGCGAGGAGGCCGCGCGCGACGAAAACTTCGTCCGCGCGTGGTGCGAAAAAGAGGGCATTTCTTTCTATCCGGGCACCGGCGATGTGCGCGCCCACGCGCGCGCGACCGGCAAAACCGAGGAGGAGGCTGGGCGCGACCTGCGCTACGCCTTTCTCCGTGAAACAGCGCAAATGCTCGGCGCGCAGATCGCGCTGGCGCACCACTTAGATGACAATGCGGAAACAGTGCTCTTGAACCTCGTCCGCGGCACGGATCTGCGCGGCCTGTGTGGTATGCGGCCCAAGCAGGGCGACATTGCCCGCCCGTTTTTGGAGCAGACGCGTGACGAGCTTATCACCTATGCGCGCGCTCACAACATCCCGCATGTCGAAGACCATACGAACGCAGACCCGAACGCCGCCGCACGGAACTATCTGCGGCTCGAAATTCTGCCGCGGCTCAGGGAGCTCAATCCCCGCGCGCCTCAGCACATCGCCGCGATGGCGCGCTCATTGACCGTGCTTGACGATGCGCTCGAGCACGCGGCGGAAGCCGCACTTTCCCATGCAAAAGCGCAGGACGGCGGTATTTCGCTGTCGCTGGACTGCTTTCTTGCCGCCGATGAAGTCGTGCAGCCACGTATCCTGCTGCACTTGGCCGACGCGCTCGGCCTCGGGCGCAAGGACATCGGGCGCAAGCAGCTCGACGCGATCTGCGCCCTTGCGCAGAGAGGCGGCAGCGCCGAGCGGCGCTATACACTGCCGCAGGGCGCGCTTGTCCGCATCGCGGACGGTTCGCTGACGATGGCGTTCTCCCCCGCCGCGCTGCCAAAGGCGGCGCTTGTTGAAAACGTTCCCCTCCCATGGGGCAATTTCGAGCTGACGCTGCTGCATAAGCCCGACGGCGAGGGCATTTCGCTCCGCGTGCCGGAAGACGGTGAGATCATCACCGTCGCCCCGTGCAACTTGAACGCGCGCCTGACGCTCGATGGCGCAAACGGCGCGCGCAGCGTCAAGCGGCTGTGCGTCGACCGAAAGCTCTCCCTCACCGAGCGCGACGCGCTCCCCGCCCTTTACGTGGGCGGCCGGCTTGCCGCCGTGTGCCGGCTGGGGACGGACGTTACTTTCCTGCCAGAAGGCGGAGACGCAGCGTGCTTCGTGCGCATCATTCCCAGATAACGTCAATTTGTGCGACCTGCGGCGGAACGCCGCATCAGATACAACAAATACGAATAAAAAGAAAGTGGAGAAAAAAGCTATGGCTAAGAGCAATATGGATCAGGATATCCTGAAGGTACTGTATTCCGAGGAGCAGCTCAAAACGCGCGTACAGGAGATGGGCGACGAGCTCTACGAGCGCCTCAAGGACAAAAATCCCCTGTTTCTCGGCGTGCTGAAGGGCTCCTTCATCTTCATGGCCGACATCGTGCGCGCCTGCCAGCTCAAGAGCGACATTGAATTCATCGCCGTCTCGTCCTATCAGAACGCGACGACCTCGTCCGGCGTCGTGCAGATCACGCGCGATCTCCAGCAGGACATCACGGGCCGCGATATTGTCGTCATCGAGGACATTCTCGACTCCGGCAACACGCTCTACTTCCTCAAGAATTACTTTATGACCAAGGGCGCTTCCAGCGTGACCGTCGTGACGCTGCTCGACAAGCCCGCCCGCCGCACCAAGCCCATCGCCGCCGACCTCGCAGGCTTCGAAGTGCCCGACGAATTCGTCGTCGGCTACGGCCTCGACTACGCCCAGAAGTACCGCAATATGCCGTACATCGGCGTGCTCAAGCCCGAGGTTTACGCCAACTGATTCAAAAAACAGCAAACGCTGTTTTTTGAGAAGGCTGCACTCCGCTGCAGCGCACTCGCTATCGCTCGCACGTTTGCGGAGCGAGCGGTGTTATTTCCGACGCACTTGTCGTTGGAAATAACGATCTCACATTTTTTCACGCCTGCGGGCGTCTGGACAGCCGTTAGCAACTCTGCTGCTCTACGGATGTCGCGTGCCCCTTGCGGGCAGAAACTCTGCGAGGCTTTTATCTTTGCAGTGCAAGGAGGATATCCCATTGACTCAACAGACCAAGCGTCCCAATCTTTTGCCGTATCTGCTGGTGCTGCTGGTGCTCGTCGGCGTCTACGGCTTTATGAACAAGCCGGTGGAGGCCGAACCGTCGTATGCCAAGGTACGCGAGCTGTTCGAATCTGAGCAGGTCTCGGCCTTCACGGTGACGGACACCACGCTGCGCATGAAGCTGCGCGAGCCCATCGACGGCAAAACGGAGCTCAAAAAGGACCTTTTCAGCGTGACGCTCTTCTATGACGACTTAGGCGAGCTCATCGAGCAGCAGAAGGCCGACGGCATCATCGAGGACTACGACTTCACCGCCGACCACTCGATCAACTATGTCGCGATGTTCGCGCCTTATATTTTAGCGGTGCTCGGCATTTTCGCCATCTGGTACTTCCTCTCCGTCCGCTCCGCGGGCGGAGGCGGCGGCGACCGCATGGCGAAGTTCGGCACGGCGTCGTTCAAGACCGGCGGGGACAACAAGCGCCCCACAACGTTCTCTGACGTCGCCGGTGCGGACGAGGAAAAAGAGGAATTGCAGGAGATCGTCGACTTTTTGAAGGCGCCGGGCAAGTTCATCGACCTCGGCGCGCGCATCCCCAAGGGCGTGCTGCTCGTCGGCCCTCCGGGCACGGGTAAAACGCTGCTGGCCCGCGCCGTCGCGGGCGAGGCGGGCGTGCAGTTTTTGTCGATCTCCGGCTCTGATTTTGTCGAAATGTATGTCGGCGTCGGCGC